>JGI20157J14317_10000024_pt1 | contig 132958 bp, 106 predicted proteins | sample COG_07_FD_14317 | JGI IMG/M metagenome (IMG submission 14317)
AACCGTTGCCAACGGATGAAAAGTCTCAGTGTGGTCAACTGAGCACCTAACCAACAGACCAAGGACGTGAAAAAGTGGAATTAAAACCAGAAATAAAAATGCAAGAATGGACACATCAAAGATGCGGAAAGACATTTTCAGTACCCTTTGATGGAGCGAAGAATATCCCGTGTGAAGGATGTGGTGTGAATGTCACTATACCCAAATACGGCACAACCAAAGCGACACGAGGTCGCAAAAATTTATCGAAGCGTGTTATTGCAAAAAATGATTGGGGAGATTTACAACCAATTGTGAATAAGCGATTTGAAGAACATAAAACTGTAGTACACAGAGTGAATCCACAGAAAACTCTACAATCACACTTTGATGGATTTGAGAGATTAAGAATGGTAATGTATGTTCAAAGAGTCGACTTCATTCAAGATTTATTTGACAAACATGGGATTCAAGAAGCCCAAGTTATTGTTGGCGATTCAATTGTCAAGAAAAATCGTTCAAGTTCAGAGCCAGAAGTTTTCTTGCGTTTAGCTGAATTGATTAAAGAAGGGAGGCTAGAAATAAGAATTCCAACTAAGAAAAGAACCTTTCATGAAAAATGGATCTTGGCAGAAAAAGAAGGGGAATTTTCTGACATCTTCGGCACTGCTAACCTAACTGAACAGGGCTCTGGTAAGACTGGAAAACAATCCAATCAAGAAAGAATCACACGAGTAACTGGTTCATACCAGAATTCTCCATTATTCATCGAATTAGGAAAGGAATTCCAGTGGTATTTAGATAATTCAGAACCATATTTAGATGATCTTGTGGATTTATTGAAACTTGAAGTTACTGAGGAAAGTCCAGCAATTGAAGTTGTGGAAAAATGGATATCCTATACCGGAGCATCCACTACTGGAGATACCAGAAAAGTGCAAGCCATTGTACAGGAATTTACTGAAACAGCCCTAAAAGACTCTTTGAATCCTGACCAATTAGTAACCACTGTTCAAACGTCAGCTTCAGATACAGTTCTAGACGCTGTTGTAAAGGTATTAGGTCCAAGTGGAGTACAACGTCAGGGTCGAGAAATAGTTGCTACCACTCGTCCGTTTCTTCAGCATCGAGTGACTACATTTCCTGTAATGTCAATGATTGACGACAGATTCGTATTACAAGTTGGTTCGGATTCAGCCTACAGAACAGCAGAAAACTATGATGTGGAGGCAATAAAAAATGGATTACACGGCATCCATCAATATGTAGAAACTATCGACAAAGCGAGTGTAAAAAACCAACTCATTGCAAAAAAGACAATGTATGAAATCATACTTTACTTCTTGACCGCTCCATTACATCATTATTTTATGGAAACCGGAAAAAAGGAGCTTGGTTGGCATTACAACCGCGGTCCTAAACCACTTGCAATCTATGGAAATACCAAAAATGGTAAAACATTTCTTCTCAGGTTTTGTTCCAAATTGTTGACTGGAGGAGGTAATGTGATTGAGCCTTTCAAGGATGATGATTTTTCACCTACTAAAATTCGCAATCTTTTGTCATGGGGTTCTCTTTTCCCAGTTATCGTTGACGACATAAGTGATTCAAAATGGGGTAAACAACATATGGATCAGATTGGTAGAAATTACTGGGATAATTGGTGGTCTAATGAAAGAAACCACAGTCAATTGATTGTTACGTCAAATCGAAGAGTTCCTCAAGGTCAATTGAAAGGTCGGATGAAAGAGATTGTAATGGATGCTAGATTTGAAGATAAGACTGAAAACATTAGACATGTGAGTGATATTTTGAATCAAGATAATACGATTTTTGAATATTTTTCGAAGAGATACATAGAAATTCTAAACGACGAACCAAGATTTTACAACCATAAAGATTGTATGCACGTCGGTCGAAGAGTTATGGAGGAATTATATGAAATGGCATCGCTAAAGATTCCTACTTATTTCCCTAAAAAACCACTCGAAGATATTGTAGATGGAAATGCTCTGGTATGGCTTTCCTTGTTTAATGAAGGAGATGCTTTGTGGGCCAAAACCCCCCAGGGAGAGTTGAAAATAACATTCACAAATGATGAAGAAGGATATGAAATTAAACGATACATGGACCTTATTCCAGAAGGATTTGACCCGAAGAGATCTGGAAAAATGATAAGGATTCCAGTTCCGAAAGAATTCATATCTTGGTTGAAGGAATCTCGTTCTTCATTTGAGCCGAAATGGTTGAGGCGTAACCTCAAAAAATTATTGAAACTCAGAATCTGATTTTGTGCTAACAAGGGCCCCCCTTCGTATGGATGGTCATACGAACGGTACCCATTGCATTGATGGCTGAGTCAAGGGGTCCCCTTAGTATTTGCAAAATCTATCTATTCGTTTTTGTTTCCTAATTCCTCGAACTTTGCCTTCATCGTCGGGTTGCCTCTCGTTAACTTCTTGATCGAAAGATCTTGTGTCTTGTTGTTGGCTAGTCTAAGTTGATTATCAGATGTGGTAAGATGCTGCTTTACCTTCTCTAACTTCACTATTGTTTCATCAATATGCTTTATGGCCTTATCGAAATTTGTTCTTGCCGATATAACATTCTTACCGAATCCATCTTGGAAATCTAATAACTTATTTTCAAAATTTTCGTAGTCTATATTTTGTGATCTAATGATTGCGAGCTCTTGCCTCATCTCCAAAGATTTTCTTGCTTCATTTCTGATTAATGATAATATTGGGATAAAATTATGTGGTCTTACAACATACATTTTATCATATTTATGAGGAATGTAGCCAATCCCTGAATTGAATAATTCGTTTTCTGGCTCCAACATAGATACTAGAACTGCATATTCACAATTTTTCTTCTTCCGATCCTTATCCAATTTATCTAAGTGAGATTCGTTAGTTTTTCCTTTAGTTTCTTCCATCTTGTCCTTCATTTCAAACATAATGGAAATAAATTCAACTCCATTTGAATCAAAATCTCGGAAGATATAGTCACCCTTTGTACCATGCTCTTCATCAACGCCCTTTACACTTTCATTGTCTTTCTCAAAATATGCATATTGAAACGCGCTGGGCCTTAGGATATTGAATTGATTTTCGCACCACAACTCCAGTTTTTCTCCAATTTCTTTAACAGACATTTTCGCTTTCATATCCTTGACCCGCTCAATCTCATCATCCTTAATACGAATGATCTCATCCTTTGCCTGGACTTCAGTTCGATGAGTGTTTTTCAAAGATTGGATTTGAAGGTCTTTCTCAGTATCTGCATTCTTAATGTTGTTATTTAATTCAATAATCTCTTTTTCAAGATCTGCCTTTGCCTTTAGTACCGCAATATCTGTTTCGGCAACCGCAGCCTTTCTTTCATTTTTCAGCCTCTCAATTTGTTTATCTTTATCAAAAATTTCTTTCTGAATAACCTCGATGGATTCTTTTTTAGCAAATTCAATTTCTCTTTCGTGATTGCTGATTTGGTTTAGTAGCGAGGAAATCTCTTTTTCCTTTTCTGAGATTGCCTCTTTTTTGGTAAGTTCAAGTTGGATCTGATGACTTTTTGAGGCTTCATTAATCCGATTATTTAGTTCATTCTCAAATTCCTCGCTCTTTATTTGGTTAACAATCTCTGCATAACCTGCTGCATCCATTTCAAATATCGACTTACATTGAGGGCACTGAACTTCGTTCATAACCTCGGTTAATGTTGACGATATTTAAACACCTCGCCATATATAGAAATCGTGGATTATCTCCTACTAATAGTATGAGTAATACTCGATTGAATCGGATGCATACGAAGGGTTCATCCGATTACCCATTGTAATCTTATGAGAATGCAATGGGCTTGCAGTGGGTCGGTGCTAACGCTACCCATGTATATGCAGGGAAGTACAACGGCCCCGTTGTATATGTTTGACTACAAGTCCACGCCGCAGTTCATGCAGTGCTTGCCTTGTGAGGGCGTCAACACGCCGCAGGTATTGCAGGTATTGTAGGCATGAAGTTCGAGGACGGCCTTTTGCTTGATCATCACCCAGGCGACCCAGGCATAGGCCACAGTCAGCAGCACGAAAAGTCCAACGACGGCAAAGGTGCCCAGAGAGAGAAACTGAACACTTAGGGCAAAGGTGAGGAAAACCCCGGCAGTAAATGCATAGACTGGCCATTCCAAGCGCATATTCGGGGCTTCGACTGCATCTATTTGATTTGTATTCAGGAATGTGTCACCTTTGTGTATGTATCGGTAGCGAACAAACAGGCCCGCTGTATCATTATCGAGATACCAATCCCCACCTCCTAATTCAATAACGATGGGTCCTAGGGTGATTTTACAAACACTAATTTTACTGATGCGACTCTTGAGGACACTAAGTGGTGGTATTGCATTTGCCCAGATGGAACACATTCAGAAGACAATGATGAAACTTGTGAAAACAATTTGTAATGTTAAAATGCATTGAGACAATGCCAACTGCGAACTTCCCCCCGCCATGGTAGTTGTATCCTATCATACCATTTGGCATCTTGAAGTCGGAAGAAGAACCCATACAACACCCCTCTGTTGGATGGGTATGCTGTGGGTCGCTGCTAACGCTACCCCTTCCAAGGCTTAATGAAGGGGTGGAGCGGCGGAAAAACATGCACGAAATCATTTATTTTGCATCCCCTGGTTTTGCTGAATCGTCTCGTTTTTGCCTCGAACTGTCTGGGGTTGAATGGAAGAATACCGTCGTTGACTGGGACGGTTATAAAGAAATTAAAAAGTCCGGAATTTTACCTTACGGTTATTTGCCGATCATAAAAACTCCAAACGGAGTCATCGCTGAATCCAATGCATTGCTGCGTTACACGGGCGCACTCGCAGGACTCGAACCAAAAGACATCCATGTGAGGGCAAAGGTGGATGAATTGATTGAGGTTATCAACGGCTGGAGAGAGTATTTTATCCCAACGTTTGGAATTGAAAATTTGGATGAAAAAATCGCTGCTCGCCAAGCGATGTTCGTAGAAGGTGGGAGCATGGACGTTGCCCTCAAACTCATCTCTTCTGTTTACGCTGAATCAAAAACAGGTTGGCTCGCCAATACAGAATCCATGTCAATTGCCGACGTTAAGGCCTTTATTGACACCTTTATGTTGTTCTCCGGACAATTTGATGGTATTACGAAGGACCTTCTCGAAAACTACCCGCTTCTTATGCAATTCCATGATTGGATGGCGAACGACGAACGGGTAAAGACGTACTATGCTGACGCTGATGAATTGCGCTGGGTGTTCAAGCCCGACGCTTTCAACATGCTGTGAACGGTACTGCTTCAAAGCGTCATGAGCCATGCAACGCCGCTGAACAAGGCGAGAATAAGCGACGGCAGATAGGCCGATGGGGCGCTTTCTGAATTGGCTAAAGCCAATATTTCTGAACCGCGGTGAACCATGACTTTGTGCCCTGGCTCTTCACCTTCTTTGGTCAGCATAACAAGCGATGGCGCAATGGTTTTATCGACCGGTTGCTGTTCAAGTTCTGCGTTCGTTTTTGGACGTGCATAGCAATGCGAGAAGAAGGGGTCACCAATACTCCAGCCGTTTGACTTCCACTCATGTGATGCCCTCAGGCTACGTACTTTTCCGCTAGGGCGGCTTCGAGTATTCCAGAGGCTTCGATCTTCATCACTCCATGAGCCTGTGCTTGGTGCTTTACCAACTGAAAACAAATCGGACTCAACGGCGACTCCTCCTGTTCCGTCGTGAACCAAAGCGAGTGCTCCTCCATCGTCGTTGCGAATTCTACGGTAATCGCTACGGCTTTTCCATTCACCAGATATGTTTCCTTCGTCGTCTTTAGTCTCAACGTATTCTTCCCACTTGAACAGATGCCCGTACTCCCAATACCAATCCAGTTGACCGTAAACGATTTTCTTTCGGTCTCCATCAACCGCAATCGGTGGAACCCATCCGTTGGCAAGACGGGGGCGGAGTTGTCCAAATACTTCGACACCGCCCATTGGAAGGCCCTGCATGGATGATGTTGCGAGATCGCTGATGCGCATCGTCTTCCTGCGACGGAAGAATTGGATCACCAAAATCAGCAGAGCGATAGCAACGCCTGCTCGTGCTGGGTCAACTTCATCGTACTTTTCTACGGCCAGATAAACAAAAATCCCCGCAGCAAAGCTTTGGATGAGTCTGAGCATTGAATACATGGTGAACGTTGCCGGAACGGGTGTGCCGAGTTTTCGAGGATGTTCGGCCAACATTCCGCCATCATCTGGACTATGGGGTGAAGCAAGGTTCCATTCCGAAATTTGAGGGGGGTTAAGTATCCAGCCTTCGTTTTCAGTCCCTTTGCTCGGCTGTGTTTTTTCTTGATTCGGCCCCGTTGCATAATGAACATCCGTTCCCCCGGGTGAAAGGTTTCGCAAATTACGAACCACGATCACAACGGCTGAGGGGAAGGAAGCTGCTAACATATATCCGAAGAAATAGATGACTACAGCCAGGGCGAGTGGGTTGTAAGGCGAAAGGCCGAACAGAATTCCTAAGGCAGAAAGAGCAAGACCAAATACAAATAAAAGCCACCGGGATAATCCGAAGGGGAAGTTGAAATCAAAGAAGGTTGGTTCAAGGGCAGGTGCAAGAATTTCTCGTACTTTTGCTTCGTCGGCCATGAAGCCTGTTTTGTTCCCTCCCTTTTCCCTCTTGGGGTAAAAACGGTGGTTTTCATATATTCTTTGAAACAATAAATACAACCGCTTCTTAGGTTGGTTGTGGTTGATGCTGAAGAAATGGGGTTAACCCTTCTGGATAACGTCGTGGAGGGGGGGCTCGCTTATGCTGCCCTCATCTTGGCGTTTTCACTCCTTTTGTTTATACAAGGTGCAAAGAGACTCCCGTTTACGATGGGGACGACGGGTTTTGTCGTTGGTTACGGGATGTCGTACCAATTTACCGACCAGTTCAATCGGTTGGGAATATCTCTTAATGACGCTCAATTTCAACTCCTGTGCGGGATTGTCCTGGGGGTTGCCGCCATCAGCGTAACACAAATCGCCTCGCGATTTCTCGCTGCTGGAATGGTTTATCTCGCTGTCACACGTCTTATCTCAGTTGGAGATACTTACGGATACGACTTTGAGGGGGACACGTTTTTATCTGGGATTTTAACGCTAATAGCCCTCATTTTCAGTTTCTCATTCCGCCGCCTCATACCCGCTGTTCTTGCTGCGGTTATGGGTTCGGTTGGAATTCTCTTTTCGGCCTACTTGTTCATGGGATGGGATATTTATCGATTGGATGGAAGTTCGATTGATGTGTATCTCTCAATACCGTTCATCATCGGAAGTTGTTACATCCAATTCAAGTATTTCATGAACGACGACGAAACGCTGGATGAAGAAGAAAAGGATTACGATTTTTAATCGGTCAATCCTTATTGGCCGATTTGATTTGCCCAACCCATGAAGGTCGCTGTTGTCACGGGTGCTAACCGCGGAATAGGTTTTGAACTTACGCGGCAACTCTTGGATTCTGGTTATGCCGTACATGCAACCTATCGGAGCAACATGGGCGGACTGCAAGGTGTTCATCACCAAAACTTGACCGTACACAAGACGGATGTATGTTCCGTGGAAGATGTCGCCAGTCTCATGAAATCAGTTGGGCCGCAGGTCGATCTTCTCGTTAACAATGCAGGCGTTGCGGATGGGAGGTGGGCGTCTATATCGGAAATTGACCTCGAGCATGCGGCGAGGGTGTTTGAAGTCAATGCCTTTGCACCTGTGCGGGTTACGCAGCATGCATTGCCTTTACTTGAAAAAAGTGGGTCGAGCACCGTGGTAATGGTATCGAGTCTTATGGCCTCCATCGATGATTGTAAAAGCGGTAAGTCGTATGCGTACAGAGCATCAAAGACGGCCCTTAACATGTTTGCGATGTCGATGAAAAATGAGCTTGCCGCAATCGGTTCTTCACTCCTAATCCTCCATCCCGGCTGGGTTGAGACCGACATGGGTGGGCCTCGGGCGCCGTTAACGCCTGAAGAAAGCGTCCATGGGATTGTTAAACGGATCAAAGAGCAAGATATGGCCATGAGTGGACGATTTGTTCAGTACGACGGAACCGCATTACCGTGGTGAATAAAAAAACCTTCACCTTGATATGGTACGGAGGTTTCCGGCAAATGAGGCCGGGCTATGAAAGGCATGAGTGACGAAAATACTGAAGCGAAATGTCCAGTAATGCACGGTGCAATAAGCGCGCCAAGTACTGGGATGAAGAACAACGATTGGTGGCCAAACCAACTAAATTTGGCAATCTTACATCAACACGATAGGAAATCAAATCCAATGGATGAGAATTTCGTATACAAGGATGCATTTGAATCAATGGATTATGCTGCCATGAAGAAAGACCTTCATGCGTTAATGACCGATAGCCAAGACTGGTGGCCTGCTGACTACGGCCATTATGGGCCGTTCTTTATTCGTATGACCTGGCACGCTGCTGGAACGTACCGAATCGGTGATGGTCGTGGTGGAGCTAGCACTGGAGCACAACGTTTTGCTCCGCTCAACAGTTGGCCAGATAACGGGAACCTCGACAAAGCCCGACGTCTGCTTTGGCCCGTTAAGCAAAAGTACGGTAACAAAATCAGTTGGGCTGACCTTTTGGTGTTGGCCGGTATTGTTGCAATTGAATCAATGGGTGGACCGGTCTTCGGATTCGGAGGCGGACGTCCCGATATTTGGCATCCTGAAGAAGACATCTATTGGGGTGCAGAAGACGAGTGGCTTGGTGACGACCGATATGGCGACACACGCCAATCTCTTGACAATCCTCTCGCTGCTGTCCAAATGGGACTGATCTACGTTAATCCTGAAGGTCCAAATTCAAACCCCGACCCCCTCTTGAGCGCTCAAGATATTCGAGAAACCTTTGCCCGTATGGCAATGGATGACGCTGAAACCGTCGCACTTACCGCTGGTGGCCACACCTTTGGGAAAGCCCACGGTGCAGGCGATGCTGGACAGGTTGGTTCTGAACCTGAAGGTTCTTCGATTGAAGAGCAAGGATTTGGATGGGCAAATACTCACGGGTCTGGAAAAGGCCGCGACACCATCACCAGTGGAATTGAAGGTGCATGGACTGCAAACCCCACCCAATGGGACAACGGTTACTTTGACCTCCTGTTCAAGCATGAAGATTCTTGGACGCTTGTTAAGAGTCCTGCGGGTGCAAACCAGTGGACTCCAGCAAACCCAGACGCTGAAGACATGGCTCCGGATGCTGAAGACGCTTCAATCAAGGTTCCTACCATGATGACCACCGCTGATATGGCAATGATTCGAGACCCCGAATACCGGAAGATCTCCAAACATTTCCATGAGAACCCAGAAGAATTTGGCGATGCGTTCGCTCGTGCGTGGTTCAAACTCCTTCACCGCGACATGGGGCCAAAGTCCCGTTACCTCGGGCCTGATGTGCCTTCTGAAGAGCTCATTTGGCAGGATCCTGTCCCCTCTGGAAGCACATCGTACGATGTTTCCGCATTGAAGCAAGCCATCAAGTCGTCCGGTCTTTCGGTTTCAGAGATGGTTGAGACCGCTTGGGCAAGTGCATCCACTTACCGTGGCTCTGATATGCGCGGCGGTGCAAACGGGGCACGAATTCGTTTGTCTCCTCAGAAGGACTGGGCAGCCAACAAACCTGAACAACTTGCTAAGGTTCTCGCTGCACTTACTCCTCTTGCCGAATCTCACGGTGCAAGCGTTGCAGACACGATTGTCCTAGCAGGTAACGTTGGTATTGAGATGGCATCTGGAGTTGAAGTTCCATTCTTGCCCGGCCGTGGAGACGCAAGCGATGCTCAAACCGATGTTGGCTCCTTTGCTGTTCTTGAACCTGTATCGGATGGTTTCAGAAACTTTTTGTTGAAGAACTACAGCGTCAGTCCAGAAGAAATGATGCTCGATAAGGCTCAACTGCTTGGTTTGTCCGCTCCCGAGATGACCGTTCTTGTTGGTGGTCTCCGCTCAATGGGCGTGAGTTCCGATGACCGTGGAATATTTGGTGATAACACAAACCTCTCCAATGAATTCTTCGCGACCCTCATGGACATGAATGTGCAATGGAAGGCAACTGGCAGCAACTCGTACGAAGCAAAGGACCGCTCCAGTGGAGAGATCGTTCGTCGGGCAACCCGGTACGACCTCGTATTCGGAAGCAACTCCCAACTTCGTGCTATCGCTGAGGTCTATGCTCAAGATGACAACGGGGAGAAGTTCGTCTCCGACTTCATTCATGCATGGAATAAGGTCATGAACGCAGACCGTTTTGACCTTGCTTGAACGGCGTAACAGATATACGCCGGCGCTGAGTGGAATTGATATGGTCAATATCGGAGACACTGCCCCAGCCTTCACCCTGAAAAACACAGAAAAGAGTGACGTTAGCCTTGCTGACTACAGCGGTCAAACCGTTATTCTAGCCTTTTATCCTGGTGCTTTCACTGGTGTTTGCGACAAAGAGATGTGTGCGTTCCAAGAGAACCTTGCTAAACTTAACGGCGCCAATGCAACCGTTCTTGGAATCAGTGTTGACTCCCCTTGGGCCAATGCCGAGTTCGCTCGAAAATACAGTCTGGATTTCCCGTTGCTCTCAGACCTTGACAGAGATGTCGTCAAAGCATACGATGCAGCATTTGTCGGACTTGGTGGCATTGAAGGCTACATGTCTGCGAACAGAGTCGTCATCGTAGTTGGTGGCAATGGAGTCGTCCAATATCGCTGGGTTGCTGAAAACCCAGGTGTTGAACCAGACTACGACGCAGTCGTTACCTTGGCCTCATCGCTTTGAACGTTTGACTGTTGAGAGGGGTTGGTTATGGAAGATATTCTTCCCAAGATTACTCTTGTGAAGCAGCGAGAAATTGGTGCTGGTCCAACCGATGATGCATCGTTGGGTTTGGATCAAACCCTCCAAATGTTGTGTTCATTCTACACTCTTGAGGACTTGGGCAGCTTTCTTTCGAGTGAGATGTTCGAACAATACGGTCGCTCGGGAGATGCTTGGGTCGTTCTAGAACTTGGAATCTACAAGGAACATACGAAGACCATCGAGATGATTCCTTCTGCTGAAGGTTTTCTTCTTGCTGATGTCCTTCAGTCGGACGTTTTTGAAGGAAATGTTTGGCGGGGGGAGCTCGTTTCTGATTTGCTGGAAGCCATTAAAAAATGGCATGGTGTTCTAGGTTTGAGTTAATCTCAATAGACGATCGGGGTTCAATTGGACCGCTGCCGGTTACGGTATACACTCCAACCTATTTGTTGTGACACCTTCGTGTATTAGCCCGTTTTTTGGATGGCTCTTTCAAACACTGCAGTGTAATCTGAAGCGTTATGCTCGTAGGTATATTTCGAAAGCACACGTTCTCTGCCCAATAGTGCAGAACTTGCAGTCTGATGACTGGATAACATCTCGTTTACACATCGTGCTAAATCAGAAGGGTCTCCTCTTTTGAATAAACCACCAACTGAAGAATCCACCATCTCAGTCAATGGCTCTTGGTCAACGGTTGCTACTGGGGTACCGCTTGCAAGGGATTCAAGTGGAATTAATCCCTGTCCTTCGTAGTATGAAGGATAGACTACAAGGTCTGCTGAACGGAAATGTTGAGCTAATTCATCGAATGATAGGCTGCTTTGAATATGGATTGATTCTGATATGCCAAGTTTTCTAGCATTTTTCTCTAAACTTGATTTCATGTGACCTCGGCCAACGATCACCAATTTTGCACCCGGATTTTCTGCGAGAATTTCGGGCATAGCTCGTAGTAAAGTCATGTATCCTTTGCGTGCAACCAATCTTCCGACTGCAAGTAACATGGGAGTATTCGTTTCTGCTGAGTAAGACAACGCTTCATGGTCACCACAACCGTATTGGGTTCTGATACGTTCATGCTCGAGTTGCTCTGCTTCAGCGTCCATATTTGGTGGACGGAAAACTTTGTGATCGCACCCCCAAAGGATTACCTCGCAATCGAAGTTTGCTTCCGGACGATACCATTGTTTAAACTCCTTGAGCGTGGATTGGGAATTTGAAACACAGATACTGGACTCCAAAATCCCCGCTCTTTCGTATCGAGAATACCATCCGGCCGTAGTTAGAATTGCGAGGTCATTCGGATTTCTCCATGTCGCAGACTCTCTGGCCGCGGCTGCTCTTTTCACGCCCTCTTTCTCTCCTAACCAAGAACCGTGTAGACACGACACTACTGGAGCAATATTATTCTGCAACCACCTGAACTCTTTCCTTTTCCAAGATACCAAGGGGAGATGGGCATTGATAACATCAATTGGTTTTTCTGAATGAAGATTTTTCAAAGCCTTAATTGCGCTTTTTCCATATGAGCGAGTGAACGCCATAGGCAGTCGAGCCCAGCGAACTGGAACCACATCTACTCCTTCTTGAGAAGGCACATTTTCCGGGTGAGAGCGGGTGATAATTGTTACCTGATGCCCCAATTGGACAAAGTGTCCAGCAAGATGGAAAACCACTGAACCAATTCCTCCCCAACGGGGCGGATATTCACCTGACACTATCGCAATGTGCATGTCGAACAAACACCCCACTTGGTAATATGATAAATAATCCAAGGGATAGATGGCGTCAAATGAAAAGATTGAATCAAGGTGCTGTGGCGGACAAATTGCCGGTGTCTATCACCATCATTCTTCCACCTCGTAATGAAGAGGAAGCCCCTGGTCCAACCGTAGATTCAATCCATCGAGATTCCGTTTGATGAATTGGAGATCATGATTGTTGATGGTTCGGACGAACCTCAATAGAAGATGGAGCAGCAGGTCAGTGACCCATCCGCTGCACGGATTTCGCTCATGTCCACCCTGATGATTTCAAAACCACGATTGGCGAGTTCGGCCTCAACGGTTGGGTATCCGTCGGCGATGATTACCTTGTTTCCCGGCAAACCAATGGTATTGCACCCGTAGGCTTCCTCTGCGGGCATCCAAACGACTTCGCACCCTTCTGGAAGTTCACCGAACGCATCTTTTGAAAGATAGCCTTCGGGGGCCATGATGAGTTGGTCGGTTGGTGTAGAGCTGATGCTTGTCAAGTGGAGGGCGTGGCCTGGAATGTCGATGATTCGTAACTCATAATCAAAGAAATCGAGCAAACTTTTGAGGGCTGCAATTCCTAAATCGTTGGTCCGAGACGAACGCCCCACGAAAAAGAGGTTACCAAGTCGGATGATGTCGCCGCCGTCCATTCGTGCATCGCCGCCCATGGTGCATGTTTGGATCCCTTCAAGGGACTCCATGAGGAAGTTTGCAATCGGAGGTTGTTCGGCAACACGGCTTGGATGACCGGGCGTTGGAAGAAGAATATGGCTGTCAATAACAACCGCTTGATCCTCAACAAACATGCAGTCGGGATGGTTGTGGTCGGCTTCTAAGAGGGTGACTTCAACGCCATGTTGGCGAAGAAGATGGCAGTATTGTTCGTGTTGTTGGCGGGCAAGGGCAACGTCCGTTGGCCCGTTTCCAAAATAGCCGGCAAGCGCCTCCGTGTAGGAGTCGGGAACACTGCGGACCAGGGCGCGTGCCTTCTGGTCCAACCGTACGGTTGCCATGATTGTTCGGACGATGGGCATTTCTTAACTGTTCGCCTTTTTACGGAATTCGTTTTCCGTTGAGTGGAAAGGGTTTTCCGGCGTATTTGTTGGGCTCAGTAAAACTGTAACATTCAACAGGGAGGGCGGTTTGGCCAATGACATGCTGAGTTTGAGATTGAATGCGTTTGGCCTCATCGCTCTTATGTTAATGGCGCCCTTGGCCGGTTGTTTTGGAGAAGATGATGGTGAAAAGGTTCGTGCCTCTTCACTCACTGTTGTTGAAGCGGATTCCCTCGAAGGTGGGATGTGGCAAACCATTGTCCTAAAGTCATCGCAAGACCTCGCAGTCTTCCTTCCATACTTCGTCCAAGACCCGGGATCCTTGCGAGCTCAGAACGGAACCGTGTTGGACATGTCTGAAGGGTCGAGTGTTGAAATCAGCATCCTCCTTCCCCCACGAAATCCTGACATCGTGTTCCTCGTTGGCGAGTACAGCCGAACCGATTGGCCCATCCGTGCCGCAGATGAATCGTGGATGGATTGGATCGAAGACGGTTCAAAGGGGTCTTCAGTTCAAGTCACTGATAATGAAGATGAAGGCGGTTTGTGGCCGTGGGTCGTCCCAGGAAATTCAACTGGAGGAGAGGTCGCTCACCTTCATTTGACAACAGAGCGCCCACAGCGCTCCGACCTCACCGAAGAAAATGGAGTCGGTGCAAGCGAGGGTTGGGTCAACGGAAGAGATGTCTACGAATGGGTGGATTTCATCACCGATGAAACAGCAGATCCGTTGGACCCGGCTGATGGCGCCGTTGGCTTCCTTGACCGATGGATTGGTAACGGCAACCCCGGCTACGAAGATGCAATCACGTATTTCGAAGGCGTCATGGTTGGATACGGTTTGGACGTGCAAGTTCACCGCTTCCAGTCCGGCACCCTTTGGGCAGTCAACATCTGCGCGTACAAAACCGGTACAGTTTATCCCGACGAGTGGTTGGTCTTCGGTGCTCATTTTGATGTCGCCCCCTACGCCACGCCCCCTACTGCCGTTATTCCTGGAACTGAACAACAGGGGTATGGGACCCGAACGGGTGCTTATGACAACGCAGCAGGGTCTTCGATGGTCCTCTCAACCGCAAAGGTTCTCGCTGACTTTGACGCTCGCCGAACGATGGTGTTCTGCTTGTGGTCTTCGGAAGAAGAAGGGCTCTGGGGCTCAAGTGCGTTTGCTGGCGACCTGCCTGCAGGTGTGACCGTGAGCAACTATCTCAATCTCGACATGGCTGGTATCAACTACCCTGGCGACTTTGCACTCTCTGTCTATCTCGGACCAGATGGCACGGGTGATGTCATCGACCAGAAGGGCATGTACCATCTCGCTGAATGGATCGGTGCAGACGCGTTTAACCTCGCAGACCAAATTGAAAACGGACGTGAGGAGTGGGCTAATGGTGGAGAAAGTCCACTGTGGGAAAACAACTACAAAGACACCGTCGCAATCTACGAAAGCCCCACTGCAAGGAGCGACCACGATTCGTTCCAGCAAATTGGTGTTGCAACCCTTGGATGGAACGGTGTTGTTGATGGTTATCCTTGCTACCACAAGACGTGTGACAAACTCGCAACCATGGAGGAATACATGACTACCGATAACGCAACCGGTGAAGCAAATCTCGTTCATTCGTGGGACATTGTCACGTGGTGGGCAGTCTATGCATTCCTGCACATGGACCAGACCCCGGTGCCCAATGAATTGTGAACCATCACGACTCAATCAAATATCGAAGGTCATCAAGGAAGAGGTCGAGTACCCAGTCGTTATCGCCCCACCAAACGCGTTGGTCCCCGTGGCGGTCAATCAATACGGTTCCAGTTGAATGATTGACGTTGTAGTCATCGGGATGGTGGCGGGCCGTTGTGTTGTTTTGATTTTCTTCTATTTGCAGCCCTACGCCAAAATTCATCCAAACTGCATTCATGGCCGTCATTGCTGGAGCGTTGTCTTCCGAGGAATTGGTCGTGAGGTGAGTCCAATTGGAATTGGTTCCTGTTTTCCACTCGTGAAGGGTACTGACATTGTCCCTCCATGGGTCAACGGTTATGGTGAGAAACGTGGTTGAATTCTTCTCGTCAGGAGTAAGTTGGGATTGAACCCATTTCATGTTGTGCGTCACAATAGGGCAGATGTCGATGCAGTTGGTAAACAAAAAGGCGACAACTACGGTTGTGTTTTGTGCTTCTTCAGAAAAGGTCCACGGTGTGTTTTCACTTGTAGTGAGGGTGAAATCGTTAACAAACTCTGCTTCAATGATGACCCCATTTGGGTCCCACTCAGACACTTGGTCGGGAGAAGTGCAACCCGCTAGAAGAAGGATGAGGCAAAGCAGCAGCGTCAATATCGTATTCTTCATATCATCACTTTAGAGGCGGTAAGGCATATCGATATCCAATTGGACCAAATACAGTCCCGTGGAAATACAGGAAGCGTAAGTAATCCCGTCATGGTGTTCTACCGCCCAAAGGAAGGGGACCCACCCGAAGTCGTAGAAACTTGAGTCGAGGGGGGTGCCGTCTTCACCGTGAGGAAGATAGTACGCCACGGTTGCTTCCTCGTGGATAGCAACGCGGTCTTCTGATTCTGGTGCTACCAGCGTTTCAATATCAATAATCCACAGTCCGGCGTGATAATGGGAAATGTACAGGCGGCCGTCCCAACCACCACCATGGCTCTGGTCGTTTTCGTCTGTAGTTTCAAAATAGGTGCTGTCTAAGTTGTGTGGGGAAAACAACAACCATTCATCCCCGTTGGGATGAGTTTCACAATCCTCTCCGTAGCAATGGTCTTCGGCGTACGGAATTTCCCAATCTCGTATCAGTTTGGGTTTGAATTTAAATTGGCCATCTTCCATGGTGTATTCGGTTGTGTCAATGAGATAAATGATGCCAGTTCCGACGTTTGTTGAAAGCACTTCAACGGCCGCTGTTACAAGATGGACGGGTTCGTCGGAGTACCCAACATGGGACAAATCTACCATTTCCGGGAAGGGTTCTGCATAATGGATGTAAGATACCCTTCCGCCGTTTTCGTTACCGGTGGTTCCGCTATCGGGTTGGCCGTCGTCGTCCATGTCGAGGAAATCCATCCACAGGCCTACTTCAGGGGCTCGCCATCGGCACATCAGTGGGTTTCCTTGACCTGCTTTACACACCGTAGCATGTACGGCGTATGCCTCTGGCGAGGTTACCGGATGAGGTACATCGGTAACATCTCCGATGCGGAGTCCCGCCTCCCAGTAACTGCCGTAAATGAATGTATGACCGTAACGCGGGTCATTTTGGTCTTCACCGGGCCACGTTTGAACGGTCATGTCGTGAATGTAAATCCAGCCTCCACGCGTTGTCTCCCAAGCAACTTCGTATTCGCCAACCTTGACCACGGTATGGCCAAGTCCTGCCCCAGGAACGCCTTGCAAATTACGTGCGGCTGATCCGTCCAAATTCAAGTGAGCGATGGTCACTCCACCGCACGCTTCGCCAATAGCGTCGTTGCATTGATTGTAATCGGGATTTGCTACAAAGAGGTACCATTCACCGTTGATCATGTGGGTGTACAAATTATGCGGGCCGCTGGGGTGGTCAATGTCGTACCACGAGTCAATCCAAGTTGGATTCGTTTTGTCGGTAACGTCGATGACCACAACGGATACCTGGCTGGGTTCGCTCCACTCACCGACGTTGGGGTCGGAATTGCCAGGGTCGACGAGTTGGTTCTGTTGAATGATGTATTCCCGGCCGTTGTATTCCAGATATTTAACGTCCAGAACCTGGGTGTTAGGGTCTTTGAAAACGCCAACGACTTCTGTGTTTTCAGGGTCGGTAACATCAACAATGTGCATGTCGTTCCAGCCTGCTAGGTAAGCATAAGTTCTGCCGTCGGGTGTTGTTGCTACTTGGACTTCGGCGTTTCCAGGAGTTGAAAGAGCGTTGTAATCGAGGAGTTCCATGTTGTCGGTGCCTGCAATGTGCTGTGATGCATTGCTGTGGTCGTGGCCTTCGTATTGGAACAGTGGATCGCCGCTCGAAGTCAAGAGTGCATTCCCTTCCTCGGTGATTTCTTCATCGCCAAGAAGAAGGCTTGTCATGGATGCTAAAAAAAGTAGAAGAAAAATACCTAACGCTATTTCTTTCCCGTTCATGTATGTCTCATCGGGTTCGTCCGTTTGGTCTTTATGACTTGGTGGGTGTCGGTGGTCATGGGCAAAGAGTGGATGGGGGTTGCTGTTGCCGCCCTCTTAGTTGCAGTTTTATCCTCAAGTCCTGTTCATGCACACGAGCAGCAAACCCTGACGATTATTCTCAATGATGAGGGTGCGGTGGTCGGAAATATTTCGGACTCTGCTTTTGTTCAAGGAAATGCTGTATGGTTCAAAATGCACGATACGACTGAAAATGCTACCATGCAGATCGGTATTGATTTGAACGCCGATGGTGTTCTTAATGCTTCAGTGGACTTCATTTCATCAACCATTGTAGAGTCGTGTGACTTGGACGATAATGGCTCATTAATCGATGAAACATGTGAAGTCTCTGCAATCTATGCTTTCCCGTCAAATGCTACGGTTGGAACATATCAATACTGGGTCATGAGGGACGTCAACAACATGACCACGAATTGGACGTATGAAATTCAGGTGTTCGAAGACATTCATGATGATGGGGGGCCTTCTCCAGGCGATTGCTTCGGTGCTGGCTGTGATGATGTTCTTGTGGATGCTTTGGATGAAGGTGAGGGTGCAAGCGACGGTTTTTCTCAAGATGATTTGGTGAAATTAACCGCCGCCATCGCTGGAATTGCAGTCGTTTTCCTTACGCGTTCAATACTGCGTGAACGAAACGTGGAGTACGAGCCCAAACGATTTGAAGAGGAATGAATCAACCTTCGATGAGAGGGCATTGTACATCGTCCACGATTTCAATGATATGATTTGAAAACAGATTTCGTTTGTTCTTTATTCTCAAGTGAGAGGGTTGGCCTTTGCTTTTGTTTCGCATGTTCTCATGTTTACATTGGTCCTGTTCCTCTATCAAAGAATCGGTCCGTAGAAGCGCAGGACTTGAGAAGGTGAACCGTTACGCAATGTCATGGTGGGTATCCGTGTCAGCCAAGCATGCTTTCTGGTTTTGCTTATGATTTCTGCACCACTCTCCGGGTGTTTTGGTGAAGATGACTCCGGTGGGCTCGTCGCAGCTTCTGATGTAACCATCACTCCAAAGGTTCTCGTGGGTGGCTCCTTTCAACCCGTGACCGTTGCTGCAGGTGAAGACATGTCTGTATTCCTTCCATATCTTGTCATTGATGAAGAGACTGGATATGTCGCAAACTCAACCGTTTTAGATTTGAGAAAGGGCGATTCGGTGCAACTTTCTCTCCTTGCGCCACCAAGAGCAGGTCTTGCCGTTGCTCTTCTTGGTGAATATGGACGCGACTCTTGGCCTATTAGAGATGCAAATGAGTCGTGGGCGTCTTGGTTCTCCGACGGCGGTCATTTGAGTGCCGATGGTGGTGCTGTAAAGCGAAGCGGTAACGGGACGGGGTTGTTTAATGCAAGTTCCACAACTGGCGGAGCCGCTAATATCGTGACCCTTGTTGTTGAGCGTCCAAACGCTCCTGCTTACAGTTCTGATGAAGGTGGGCGTCACTCAACCGGTCTTGTCAGCGGTCGAACCACGTACAATTATCTCCATCACATCACCGATGAAACGCCAGACCCTCTGGACCTGACCGATGGTGCTGTTGGGTACTTGAATCGGTGGGCTGGACAGGGGAATACCGCCTATGAAGCGGGTGCTGTCTATCTTATTGACAAGTTGGAATCGTTCGGGCTGATGGTTGACACACAGCGCTTTGAATTCACTGATGTATTCGGCAATCAGAATCCAGAATCGTACAACATCTGTGGGTTTCGCTATGGTAGTGAAGTTCCAAATGAATGGATGGTGTTCGGCGCTCACTTTGATGTTGCCCCCCCTGCAAATGTTTTGCTGGTTGACCCTCACATTACCGGAACCCGAACCTACGGCACTGGTGTTGGAGCCTACGATAATTCAGCGGGCACAAGCATGGTATTGACCGTCGCTGAAGCGATGTCCGGATATGACACTCGACGAACGATGGTGTTCTGCTTTTGGTCGGGTGAAGAAGGTGGAAAGCGTGGTAGTGATTACTGGACTGATTATTACGTCAAAGAGGACAATCCCGATGTTACTGTTACCAATTACATCAACCTGGATATGGCGGGCGTGAATTGGCCCGGTGGCGGCGGCGCCCCTCACGGCGACCCTGCAACTGAGATCGACCCGGATGGCTATCCTAAGGATGAGGAAGTTTGGCCAATGCGGGTTTATCTTGGCCCGTCCCTCGATCACGACGTCATCAACCAACCGGAAATGGTTGGGCTCACGCTTTGGATCGGAGCAGATGCGATCGGTGTGGAGCAGCAACAGAGTGTTTTGGTTGGTGAAGGATTTGCAGAAGATACCTGGAAGGTTGACGATTGGCTGGAGCGAGGAAAGCCTGAGATTGTGGTTTACGAAGATGTTACCGCTCGTTCTGACCATGCGAGTTTCCAAGCGAACCTGGGCACGGTGACGTTAGGCTTCGGCGGTCTTGTTGACGGTTATTGGTGCTATCACCAAACCTGTGATACTCTCGAGGAGATGGAAATTTGGATGGACACCACTGGAAAGGGGTACGGCGAAGAACATTCAGGAACTTCAAACCTTGTTGACAGTCTTGACATCATCACGTGGTGGGCTGCGTACAGTTTCTTCCACCTGGATGAGAAGCCCGTTACCAACGCTTACCTTTGATTCATCGAATCAAGTTTGAAACCGGTCCCGCAACGGTCAACAGCAACCCTGTGGGCGTCCAATATCCAAGGAACATGGTGAGCAAAGGAACGGCAAAGATGAGGATGACAACGTAGAATGCGGTCTCGTTCCAATCTTTGACCTTCAGCCCATCAAGGGGTCCAAACGGCAACATGTTGAACAACCCCAAGAAGAGATTTGCACCAAGCCAATACACGCCAACATCGATGATCATGGCTTGCCACACAAGACTACCATCAAGCAAATACCCTTGTCCAAATCCTTGAGTTGTGATTCCGGTTGGAAGAGTTTCAAACGCTCCTGACAAACCAAGTACGATGCCCCACAGTGGAATACCGATGATGAAAAGGCCGAGGTTGGTCAATGGCCCAGCGACGGCAATGTGCCCGTTTTGTCGCCGAGTCACCATTCCCGCAACCATAACTGCCCCCGGTGCCATGAAGAGAAAGCCGAGAAGGAGGGCGAGGAATATGCCCATCTGCAATCCTTTGGGGTCGGCTCTGAATTCTGCCCAGCAACCGTTCTTCTTGGCTACCAGTTTGTGACCGATTTCATGAAGGAGGAAGGCCGGCCCAATGGCCACAAACATCACCGGCATCGAGAGTAAAAGGTAGACCGTCCATTTGGTGAGGCCGAGAGAACCCAGTCCTGATATGCCCCCCACAGACATGAAGCCGAGTGCGAGAGTAAACGCGCCCATGGCTTGGCGCAAGTGTGCTTTTTCTTCCTTACTGAAATGCCACAGTGGGCCTGCATGGTGTGCTGGCGGTCGCCACTGGGACTGGCCAAAGAATTGTGCAAACGCAGGTGGTAGTTGGCTTCCGGGTGATTTCGTGTCGAAATGAATGGTTCCTTGGTCATCGGTGCGCTGGTGGATGTGTCGGACTCGAGATGTTGAGTTGTATGATGAGGAAAACGGATCGTCATCAATGAGGTCGGCTCTTGAATCTCTGCGCCCCATGAAGGATGGTTGATGCCGTTCACTTTGAATCCTCGTGTCCGAGGGTTCATGTGGTTGAGAGGTTTCGTCCTGATTGCGATTCTCATGTCAATGCCACGCAAAGCGATGAAGGAGCTTGGGTTCCAGGCTTGCTGTTTGTGGTGCGACGCCCCGGATGATGCAGGTGCGACGCGCTGTGGCCCCTGTATTAATCACCACAGGAACGTGAGGGAAACCATTGCAGCAAGTCCGCCAGATGACCCTTTGTTCCAGTTAGCGAAGGAAATCATGGCGTTTGCGGCCTCCCCTCATCGCCACGACCACGATGAAGTCCACGGTGGTATTTTACGAGAACAGCAGCGGTTGGCTGCGGGATTACAAGAACCTGTTCCGCTCCCAACGTCAGAAGAAGTTGGAGATTTGTTCGCACAACAGAAGACTGTGAATAAGGAAAGTCTCATCCAACAAATCGGCAATAAGAATCCATGGAAGGACCGTGCTCCTTCAGTTGAAGTTGCTCGTATTTTAGGCCAAGAGGCTTGGGACAGTGATGCGTTGGCCGAGGACGCAAACTACGGTGCAAGAACGGTTCCTAGTGTCCCTATTCAGCCGGTCAACCGAGAGGAGCGGCTTGGAGAAGATACGGCGCTAACCGACCGCGTTCAAGCAGCTGCCCAAACATCTTCCATGGACGATGAAGCCGCTGAAATCTTTGAAGAAATTGAGTTTAAGCGTCGGCAAAGTGAACGTAAAGAACTGAAATCTACTTTGAGCGACATCAAAAAATTAGTTGATGACGATTTGGAATTCTGATCAGCGTTCTTCCATCATCGGTTGGCGTACTCGTTCTGGAAGGTGGAGGTTGTAACTCACGCGCTGTGTACCTTTTCCTTTTGATTTCTTGCCTAGGATTTGAATATGGCCTATTTCCTTTAGATTGGATACGTGGGTTCCAGCACACGGGCACATGTCGACCTGTTTCCCGATTTGAACGACGCGTAAATCCTTGACCGACGCGGGCAGAAGGTCCATATTGGTTCGTTCGGGGGGCATGATGTCATTGATTTGTCCCCGTGTCATTACAGAATCGGTGACTTCAAGGCCCTCGTCAATTCTAAGATTGACTGCCTCAGTCATGGTATTCAACATTGATTCATCGAATGAAATTGGGTTAAAATCAATGCGGGACCGGTCGGCATGGATTTGATTTCCAACGGTGCGCGCTCCGTTGAACAATTCATACACCAGCCCGCTAACAAGGTGTTGGGCTGTGTGCATTCGCATGTGCGCATATCGCGTTTCCCAATCAATGGATCCTTTGACTTCGTCTCCTGCAGTCAGTTGGTGGTCTTCTCCTATCGTGTGTTCAACGTTTGTTCGACCCCGAACTTCGGTAACGGACAGTGGGCCATTTGGCCCGTTTAGCGTGCCCGTATCCCAATGTTGACCTCCACCAAGCGGATAGAAGAGGGTTCGATCAAGGACGACTGATGTGTCGGTTGCTTCAATAACGGTGGCCCGGAAATTTTGGAAATAGCCAGCTTCTATGCTTTCCAAATACAACTTCTCGGTTGACATAACCATTCGTAGAAGCGGTCGTTGATGGTATTAACTCTCTGTGGGTTGAAGTTCACCGTGGGAAAAATCTTCGATTTTGTTAGCGTTGCCTTGTTCTGAGCCATCAATAACGATTGAGGGGGTCTTCCATGCTGTGTGAAGTGCGACCGTCGAGCGCCATAGAGCTCGGAAAAAGCCAACTTCTTCATATTCCCAGCCTCGCTCTTCTGCATACTCTTTAACGAGCGGTGATGCTTTTGGAAGATTGAAGTGGGATAGTGCGGGGAGAAGGTGGTGTTCTATTTGGTAGTCAAGTCCAACAAAGAAAAACGAACCGATTGGCCCAAATTTAATCCGACGAGCAGTTTCAATTTGTAAACGCCAGTTCTGGTCGTACTCGGTAATGACGGGACGTCCTGCATGCCCAACGATGAAAATTGCCGTGAGGCATGTACCGACCAATCCCCAGAGGAGGACATAGAAACCAATCGTTGCCTGCCATGATAGACCAAAGGCAACTGGCAAGACCAACCAGAGGATGAAGTGAACAATGATGAGGGATGTATCAAGAAGCCAAATTTTTGTGATTCGCTTTTTCTTCTTTGATTTGAAAGGTTTTGTGGCGATGTACTTCAATCCGTCAAATCGCATTAAATGGCCAACGAGAAGAGAAATTGGCCAGAACGTCCATCCTTGCAAATAGCGCTGGAAAAACCTACGGACCGGTCCACTGGTCTTGTATTCCTCTTCGCTGAAGGTGAAAGGCCACGAGTGAATGTCTGGATCTTTGTTGATGACGTTCGGATGAGCATGATGTTTTACATTGTGCTTTTCACGCCAGTATTCCATTGAAAGACCTGCGAAAAGCGGGAATACAATGGCGGCAAGTGATGTGTTTCCCGCCTTGGACTGACAAGCAGAAGAGTGAACGCCTTCGTGGCCAGTCATAGCGAGTGTTGTTGAAAACAACGCTGTGATTGGAATAAGTAGAAGTCCAAATTTGAGCGGGAGATAGATGTGGGCGCTGTACAATATCCCGACAATTCCAAGGAGAGAGATGACCTTGGCCCAGGACTTTGCCGTAGGTTTGTCGAGTAGATTTTTCTCCTGAAGTTTTTTTCTTAAATCTGCCATTGGATGTGTTGCCATAGACTGTTCCCCCATCAGACGCTAAGTGTCTTCAAAACCAATGGCCGCGTCCTTCACCTATCAAAGTGGTGTTGCTAACTACACTAATTATTCAATTCCGATGAAATTATGTAAAAATTCAGTGGTCTTTTGATACATTGCATCAAAGGAAACGTTGGCTTTGTCTTTGGGTAAAGAGATTCTAATTTCTTCAATATAGCCTTCCTTTGGAGTCCAATGCTCGTCACTGTTCCACCACAATTCGGTCAAATTATCACTGCGTGGAAGAATGAGTTCTGGACTGAGCGGTACGGGTGATGGAAGATGTTGGTGACTCAGGATTCCACCAAACCAAGAAATAGAATGTTCAAAGGGATATTGTGTTGTGTGATCGGGGTTGATCAAGTGTTGAAGACCCCCTGGTTTCTGGTTTGATGTTTGAGTGTTGATGAGGCGGTCAAAAGAAAAGATAGAGGGTTGTGATGTTTCATTTGAAGACGTTTCCACAACAATGTGTTCTCCGTCTTGGCTGGTCTGAAGAATTCGAGTTCGAGTTCGAAGGGATACTCCTCGTTGAGCGGCGACGATAGTAAGATGTTTCATGAGCCATTCCCAACGCATACCCCAGCCGTCTGCGCACGCTTTGAACATCAGGAACGAACGTTGTTCTTTGGTGAGAAAGATATCGAGTAAATCTGGATTGATGATGAAGCCTGGATGCCATGCTGGTGTTCCTATTTCCGCATCCAATTCAAAAACCGTGATTTCGTGATCTGATGCTAGTTGAAGGGAAATAAGAATTCCCTCGAGACTACCGCCGATGATTCCTATGTTCATATTAATCAACTGTTGATTGAAGCTCTAAGGCAAAAACAGGACATGATGGGATACAAAGTTTACAGTGGGTACAATTTGGCTCGTCGACGTAAATCATTCGGTCCTCAAGGGTGAGTACGTTCACTGGACATAATGCGATGCAAGCACCGCAGCCAAAGCACCGATCCTCCCGGACGACAAATTCCTTGTCAGGTTCTCGTCCCATAACCTGTGGAAGTGATGGTGATTGAAGGACTCTTCGCCCTGCAGTGGTTCTCAAATATCTTTTTTTAACCTGGAAATGAGGTCATGCAATGACACCCCCTTATTTCCACTGGAGAGGATGAACGGGTTCACACGAATACGGAGAAAGAGAAGAGAGAAAGAGAATACGAAGAAAGCCCGTTGATATTGGTCGCGAGAAGTTAATCAACATAGTGGTAAAAAGAAATGAAAAAATTATCTTAGTTCTTCAAAAATATGCTCCAATGGAAATGGAGGGGTGTCCACCCACACCTTCTTCAAAAATGACCTCGACCCTTAACCATGGTCTTCTATTCTGCGGGACGGACAACAACTTATCCTGATGAACCTCCAAAAGACGGATTTCGCTTTCATTATCTTGGCGGAGGCGATGAAGTAGGGAACGTGGGGATCGTCATGGAAGACCCAGATGGGGTCCGACTGTTGCTCGATTATGGATTAGCTCCAACAACACCTCCACGTTACCCTTCTGAAGCACCACTCGTTCATGATGCTGTTATCACCCATTCTCACATTGACCATCTCGGGATGGCTCCATGGTTGTGCGCAAATCATCAAACCCGCCTTCATGGAACTCCCCTGACTGCACATATCTCAGACATGATGTGGAGGGATTGCTACAAAGTGAGTTCTATCGAACGGTATCCACTTGCGTGGGACAAACGTGACATCGATACGGCTCTTGCTTCTTGGCATGTCCATGAATTCGATCAACCTTGGAAGCACCATTCTTGGACGCTTACATTACGACGGGCAGGACATATTCCTGGAGCAGCCATGCTTGAAATTGAAACCCCCCAGCATCGCGTGCTCCTCACCGGTGATTTTGATACACGCGACTCGCCTCTTGTCAAGGGAGCGGAACCGATCAAGACCGACATTTTGTTTGTTGAAGGAACGTATGGCGGAAGAGACCATCCAGAAACGAAGGTTGAAGTTGAACGTTTCATCACATCAGTGGCAGAAGTGGTCAAGCGAGGAGGAACCGTTCTCATTCCAGCTTTTGCAAACGGCAGAACACAAGACGTTGTTATGCTGCTCCATCGGCACCTCCCTCATCTCGATGTTCACGTTGACGGGATGGGAAAACGAGTCGCTAAAATTCATCTTGAGCACAGCGGGTTCCTCCGAGATTCAAATGAATTGGAACAGGCATGGAGGTGGGTCAAGCGCGTGGGAAGTAAATCCGACAAAAAGAAAGCATTGAACGGCAATGTCATTGTCTCCACATCCGGTATGCTTTCGGGAGGCCCGGCTTTGTGGTACTTGAATCGCCTTCGTGAAGATCGAAGAAATGCGATTTTCTTCACCGGGTATCAAGCGAAAGATACCGGAGGACGTTCCCTTATGGATACGGGCCGTCTTGAAATTTATGGGAAGCCGGCTGAAATCGACCTTGAATGGAAACAATTCTCGTTTTCCACCCATGCAGGACATAAAGAAATTCTTGAGTTTGCAAAGGCATGCGAAGCAAAACACGTTGTCGTCTACCATACCGACCCGAACCACGCCCGCCCACCTCTTGTTGAAGCATTGGAAGCTCAGGGTCATACGGTTCATGAACCAGTCAACGGAGTCTCCGGTCATATTTCGTGAAGAATTACGCCGAAGTCATTGAATACATCAACACCCAGCGCTACACGATACCCATGGCGGCAAAGACACCACCAGGCAAAAAGAAAGGTAAGCGAAAGCGCAAGATGCGTCTTTCACTCAAACAAAAGAAACTGAATGCTTCTTCAGACAAGTATTCGGATTCACTCGGTTGGTCACAAGATGTCGGTCGTACTCTGAACGAACCGACCGCGCCCAAAGCACCCGAGACCCTGAAAGTCCAGTGCGAATCATGCGGTTCTATGCTTAAAATTCCGAAGCCAAAGCGCTCAAAATACAGCGTTACTTGCAGTTATCCGGAATGTGGCAACGTCATGAAGTTCGATTGAAATGAGGCAAGGACCGACTCTTCTCGTCCTTCTTCTCCTCACGTCGCTCTGCTCGGGTTGTTTATCGTTTGATCACGATGAAAGCAAGACCATTCGCCTTGCTACAACGACATCGATGCGTGACTCGGGATTGCTTGATCTCCTCATCGATGACTTTCAAAGAACTTCAGACTATACTGTAGAGTATGTGGCGGTTGGAACAGGTGCCGCCCTCGTTTTGGGGGAAAACAAGGACGTTGACGCCCTCATTGTACATTCACCTGAACACGAAACAGAATTTGTTGAGGGTGGGTTTGGTTACGACCGAAACGCCATTGCTTGGAACCGATTTGTCCTTCTGTCACCATCAACCTCCACATCGTCTATTTTTGATGCATTCGAAACGATTTATGAGAACGAACGTTGTTTTATTTCTAGGGGAGATTTTTCCGGAACGCATCATAAAGAACAGGATATTTGGAGAACGTTGAACGAGACAAAGGGACTGCCAATGGTTGAGGATGCAGACGGTTATCATCCAGAAGGTGAGTGGTACTACTCAATCGGTCAAGGCATGGGGGCAGCGATTAACATGGCCGATGAAAAATCTTGCTCGACGCTTTCAGATCGAGGAACCGCGCTCAATTTCGCCCAACAAACTTCCCTTGAACGGACAGAATTTTCGGATGAAATTTTGTTCAATCCTTATTCATTTCTTTTCGTTTCAGGCATGGAACGTCAAGGTGCGGAAGAGTTTCTAAACTATCTTCTTGGTGATGGACAGCAACGTATTGAAGACTATACCATCAACGACGAACCTGCATTTTTTACGCTGGAATCCAGCGATTAGCCCGACCATTCCCCGGCAAGTAAAGAGCGAGCAAGTTGACTGTCTTCCTCGATTTGCACACCATCGTGGAGGATTACCATCGTATCAGCTATTCGCTTCGCTTGAAGAACATTGTGAGTTGCCAGAACGATACAAACTCCCTCTTTGCGATGGCGCATTAATTCGGTTTCAATGGCCTTGACCTGTGCGGAACCTAAGTTGGCCGTGCACTCATCAAGAAGCAACAACTTCGGTGCAAAACCAAGTTGCCGAGATAGAATCAATCGTTGCATTTCACCTCCTGAAAGCCCAAGAGGCGAACGTTCAGGTTTTTGGTGAAGTGAAAACTTCTCGGAAAAATATGCACTCGCAGGCTCACATTTTTCAAAAAGGCTGGCTGCCAAATTCAATTCAAAACCGACAGAAAGCGTCAATGGAAGTGGTTTTTGCGGAACATAAACACATTCCTGATGGCCACAAATGACGTCATCGCCCTCGAGGCCAGCAAGGGCCCTCAACAGTGAGGTTTTTCCAGCACCGGATTCACCAAGAACCACAGTTATTGTTCCCGGTTTTAGGGACAATTGAGTGGGTTTGAGAATCTCACGCCCTTCTCTCATCATTGAAACGGTTCGCTCTGTGGGGCCGTCATAGGGCATCAAAACAGGTGGTGAAGTTCCGCTTAACGGAGGACTTCGGCGAACATTTGGCCGTTGCACAAACGATGCTAACGCTACGATTGTTAGTGAAAACAAGAGAAGAAGAATCCCCAAAAACGATGCTTGGTCCATGTTTCCCTTTGATGTCTCAAGGACAATGCTCGTGGTCATGACGCGTGTTTTTCCTGCAATGTTCCCTCCAACCATAATGACGGCCCCAACCTCAGCAATGGCCCGGCCGAAACCGATGACAACCGCGTGATATACACCGTTTCTTGCCAACCCGATCTCCAGCAATAAACGCTGTTTTGAGGTGGCACCAAGGGTGTCAAATGTATCCCTGTACTGATTTGCAGTCTTGTCGAAAGCCGACCAGGAACCTCCCCAAATAAGCGGTAGAATAAGGCATGTCTGCGCAACGATCATCGCTTCAACCGTGAACAGAAGGTCCAATGCGCCCAAGGCCCCGGATTTGGAAAGAAGTGCGTAAATAAAAACACCAACAACAACCGGTGGCAGGCCATACAACGCGGTCACAATAACCCGTATCTTATCAAAAAAAGATGTGGTTTTTGATGAACACCATGCGCCGAGAGGAACACCGATAAGCGTCGCTAAAACGGTTGCAGTGCCGCTGGTGAGAAGGGTGGTGAGAATCGCTTCCCGCACCGCCCCACCATCAACCATGTTTGTGGATTGAAACCCCCACCATGATTCTACCGTCTACCCACATCCTCAAACATGAGCGACTGATGGCTTGATTTATGGAGGGAGTTCCGTATTTTATCAGTGTCGAAGAAGCACAGGACATCGTCAACCGCACCCCTCTCCCCCGGCGATTGGAAGAGGTTCCACTGGACGATTGTCACGGGCGAATTCTTGCTGAAGACCTCGCCAGCAAGGTTGACGACCCACCCTTTGACAATTCGAGCATGGACGGCTTCGCCTGCAAACACGACCCTGAGGTCAATTATCCTCAAACCTATTCCATTCAGGGCATCGCACCTGCGGCAGGAGAGGCGCAAGAACGGGTTCTCGAACCGAACAAAGCCTACCGTATCATGACCGGCGCACCGCTTCCAAAAGGAGCGGATTCAATCCTCCAAATTGAGCGATGCACCATCGATGAAGAAAACAATACCGTTACGCTTCTTGAAGCACCAAAGCCGCACTTTGTCCGAAAACAAGGCGAGAACCTCAAGCAAGGAACAGTTTCTCTCAAGGCTGGAGTGGTTCTTACACCTTCGCGGGTCGGCCTCTGTGCAACCATGGGATACCCTACGATCCCAGTTTTTCAACCCCTTCGCATTGCCGTCCTTTCTACCGGCGATGAACTCAAGCAACCCGGGGAAGACCTCGTTCTCGGAGAAGTCTACGAGTCAAATTCCTATGGCCTAGCAGGTTTGGTTCGATGGATGGGCCACGAGGCGGTTCGCTATGAAGCAGTGAACGATACAATGGATGCCCTTCGCGCCACTTTACAACAAGCATCAGAGGAATGCGACCTCATTCTCACTTCAGGCGGTGTCTCCATGGGCGAATTTGACTTCGTACGAAAAATCATGGAGGAAGAAGGCGACCTTCATTTTTGGAGAATGAAAATCCGACCGGGTTCTCCGCCTTTGTTTGGCCTTTGGAATCAGACACCTTTGTTTGGCCTTCCAGGCAACCCAGTATCAAGCCACGTCGTGTTCAGAATGCTCGTTGCCCCCTATCTTCGCCACGCCTTTCAGGCGGATGAGCCGGTGGAGTTGAAGCTCCGTGCCCAACTAAAAGATTCAGTCAAATCAACGCAGGACTGTGTTACACTTCGCCGAGTCACCCTGCACTTTACCGAACAAGGAATTGAAGCATTTCAACCCCGGCACCAAGGCTCAGGCAATCTCGAAAGTTTAGCGAGTGCGGACGGTTTAACGCTGTTACAGCCAGGGCAATCGGGTGAAGTTGGAACGTGGATTGACGTCTTGGTTCTGTAAGGTGATCTGATGGAAATAGACGTAAATGAAGACGCAGCACTGCTCGATGTGTTGAAAAACCAGTATCCCCAATCCAGTGCTGCCAAACTACGCAAGATGCTCACTCAAGGTAGAGTTACAGTGAACGGCGAAGTTGAACATCGCGCAAAAGAAACCGTTGTGAAAGGGACAAAGGTGGTTGTTCTTGACCGGCCTGCAGCATTTGACAAAACCCCGCCTCCAACTGTAAAAAATCCAGTGGACCTTGACGTTATCTTTGAGGATGAAGACCTCCTTGTGGTGAACAAACCCGCTCACCTTCTGTCCGTTGCAACCGACCGACTGGAGGTTGATACACTTCATTCGCGCGGCGTAGACTACCTTCGGTTTTCCAATCCCAAAGCATGGTGCTTTATCGTTCACCGCCTTGACAAAGAAACCTCTGGTGTGATGGTTCTCGCAAAGAATAAATCTGCGAAGGAGTACCTCCAAGAACAGTTTGGGGAACGCCAAGTCCACCGCCTTTATCTTGCGCTGGTCGAGGGCGTTGTTGAAACGAAACAAGGTACGGTTAGCACGTGGTTAATGGAGGATAAATTCCTCAATGTCAAGGCCGTAAATTCCAAACATCCCAAGGGCAAAGAAGCGATTTCTCATTACCAAATTCTCAAAGAAAATGAAGACAATTCACTCGTTGAGGTTGAAATTGAAACTGGCCGCAGACATCAGATTCGAATGGCGATGCAATATCTCTCCACCCCAGTGGTTGGAGACGAGTTGCACGGGGCAGAAACAGACCCCTACCATCGCGTGTGCCTTCACGCCCATTCTTTGGAATTCCTCCACCCTTCAACAGACGACCCGGTTCGCTTTGAAGCCACACCACCTCGCTTGTTCAACATCAGGTGAAAGGGCCATCATTTCTTTGCGAGTAAGGCCACAGTACAACCGTGCCTTGCACGGCCATTACAGGTTAATGCCCACCCAATACAACCTCAACAGAAGTGGTCGGTGGTCAGCCTGCGCTTGGCTTAACCACGGGCGGCGTCCAACAAAACCAAGCCTTGCTCCTAGCGGAACATTTCTGGAGGTTTTCTTCACGTACCTACGGAGTAGTCGTCAAGATAGGCGAGTTGGGCATCGGTCAGTACGTCAATACTGAAACCAAGCGTGTCAAGTTTGGTGGTTGCCAAGTCCTGGTCTTGCTCGGTGGTGATGTCGTAGACTTGGTTGCCCATGCCGGCTCCTTCTTTGGCCAAGCGGCACAACGAGAGGAACTGGTTGGCGAACGACATGTCCATGACTTCGGAGGGATGTCCCTCTGCTGCAGCGAGATTGACCAAACGGCCACGCGCAAGCAAAAAGATTCGACGACCATCAGGCATGAGGAATTCTTCGTTGTCTTGACGGATGGTGCGAACGGATGTGGATTGTTCTTCCAAATCGGTGATCTTGATTTCACAATCGTAGTGCCCGGTGTTGCACACAATGGCGCCGTCTTTCATTGACGCAAAGTGTCGTCCAACAATGACGTCTTCCATTCCAGTCGCAGTGCAGAAAATATCGCCAATTTTGGCTGCTTCATCCATGGGCATCACTCGGTAACCTTCCATGACGGCCCGAAGGGCAGGGAGAGGGTCCACTTCAGCAATGACTACGTTCGCACCCATGCCTCGGGCGCGCATAGCGACGCCGCTTCCACAATGGCCAAACCCGGCGACAACGAAGGTCTTCCCCGCAAGGAGAACGCTGGTTGCTCGGAGGATACCGTCGAGGGTGGATTGTCCGGTTCCGTACACGTTGTCAAAATCCCACTTGGTAATGGCGTCATTCACGGCGATTACAGGGTAGCGTAGGTCGCCTGCTGCAGCCATAGCGCGAAGTCGGTGGACTCCAGTTGTGGTTTCTTCAGTTCCGCCGATGACGCCTTCAGAATATTCTGATTTTTCACCGTGCACGCGAACAATTAGATCCGCCCCATCATCGAGGGTGAGCGTTGGTTTGAATTCGAGCGTTTTATCGATGCACCAGTAGAAATCGTCGTTAGATTGACCGTGCCAAGCATGTACGGAGAATCCTTCTTCGGCCAGCCAAGCAGCCACTTCATCCTGTGTGGATAAAGGGTTGCAGCCAGACCAAGAAATCTCTGCGCCGGCGGCTCTAAGGGCTTCGATGAGAACAGCGGTCTCTTTGGTCACGTGAAGGCAACCAGCTACACGCATCCCAGCGAGGGGCTTGGTGCGTTCAGCCTCAGCTTTGAGTTTGGCCAAAACGGGCATTCGAGCACGGGCCCAATCTACGAGGAGCGACCCTTTTTCTGCGAGTCCAATATCTCGAACGGTGTAGTTTTCGCTTTTGTCCAATTCTTCCATGAGGCGGCCACTTGCTCGCCCCTTTTGAAGTCTATCGTGAATCCTAGCCGGGCGAATCGTGGGGTCTAGGGCTGCCGCTGGCGACTGTAGGGGTGGATAAACCAGTCTCCACTCCCCAAACCCAAGTGGCTCAACTCGAAGCAACCATTCGGTCGGCTCACGCTCTGCTCCAAGCAGGACTCATCGACGAGGCAACCGGCCTCCTCGCCGCCTTTTCGACCGAAGTTCAACCGAAGATTGACCGAGCGTTGACCGAAGTTCGGTCGAATCTCGACCGAACATTGCCCAATGCAGAGAGGTGGTGATGTTTTGGCCAAGTTCGCATCGCTTCAAATCACCACAAACGCCAGCAAAATTACCGTCAAATCAGGGAAATTTCGCCGTAGCATGCACGTTGCGGAATGGTCCGCCATGGTCAGTCAATCCATGGCCACCATGGTTCCACTGAATCCAAAGGCGACTCAACCTTCTTCGCAGATCTACCTCGTTCGTGGACTCGGATTTCGACTGAAGGCGTGGGAAGGGATGCCAGATTGCTTGTTGTTGATTCAGCAACCACGACCACTTCCTTCACCAGTGGTTCAGCCAACTCAACCACCTCTTCCAATGCTCCCGAATTTAGGGAATGTACGGTTTGACCAGGTGTTGCGTTCCGTCGAGCAAAGCGTGCTCAGGGAGGAGGGTGACGAAGTGAGCATCATCGCCAAAGCAGGTGAAGAGGCTTACTTGACGGCAATGCGATTCGTCCAACGCAACATCCTCCATCAAGAGATTTCGAGGCACATTCCACAGGATGTGAAGATTGCCGTAGCCTTGCGAGATCGGGGGCGATGCACCCACATCGACCAGTTCGGGCAACGATGCAGGGCAACGACGAGGTTGCAGTACGACCACCGTTTCATTCCCTTCTCTTTGGGTGGGCCGCAACGCATCTGGAACCTCACGCTGTATTGCGAAACCCACAATCGGGCGAAAAGCGACCAAGTGGATTTCGCCAAAGCATTGGTTGAATTCTTTGGAGGATTGCTACCATGAGCAAAAACACGAACGACGAACTGCCGGATGACCTGATCGATAAATTGAAGCTCCTCAACGAGCAACCCGATGACTACGATGCAGACACACGACCACTGGTTCCGTTGAATGAGGACGACATTGGTACGTTCCGTCCACCTGAACCAGCCTTGCGAGTTGGCGTTCGAGATTCGTCATACCTCAACTATCGGGCATGGGGGTACATCAGTGAGGATGAGCGGATTCTGCTTTCAGATGAAGGTGAGGTGTACCTCAAATTGGATGAGGAAACCTTTGGATCGAACGATGCACTGCGGATGATGTTTGAATTATCTCAAAATATTGACATACCATATCACAAGCGGAAACTAAACCTAGAGATCGGCTTTCGGAAATTACTCAATCAGAGACCCTTGAAAGGCGTGATTCATAGAGTTCTTGTTTGGCTCATGGCAGGCAGGATGAGACCATGAGAATCCTTGGGAATATGATAAAATAAACACTTTAACCCCCTTCATCTAAGCATTACCACGTTCAAAATCTGGGGAGTCGCACAGGGCTGCGACTGTCGCTCAATACTGGATGCAATCGGCACGCTGATCGAAGCACAGCGACCAGATTTGGCAAAGGTCCTGGTTAAGCAGGAACTCAATTCTCAAACTTGACCCAAGGCACTCCACTCCCAGTTGGGCGGTAGTATGAAATGCCGTTTTGGTCGGTGACCCACTCGTAACCACTCTCATCGGTTTCTTGGGCGGGTGTGTCCTTGTCTGGAGGGGCCTCAGCGGCCGCTTCCAATTCGTCTTGGAAAAGAGAAGGAGGTTGTTTTGATTCATCAACCAACTCATCCTCAACAAGGTGGGTGTGGTCAATGTATTCCTCTTCGATAGATGACAACCGTTGATTTTGGGACTCAAACCGATCGTCAAGTTCCGCCCGAAGCCGCTCAAGTCGGATGCCTTGGTGCGGCCCGAGAAGACGAAGCATGAGGGAATATTCCCATTGACGTGCAACGTCTTCAAGTTCATCTCGAGAATTTGATTCACGAAGCATCGTTTCGTATTTGGCCGTTCGTTGATTTCGTGTAACGAATCCAAAGAGAATCCAGAAGGCAAGAGGAATCCCGCCAAACATACCAATGAGGTCCCAAGCACCCAAGCCAATGGCCGTACCAGGAATTACCAATTCAAAGGAATCTACTGGTTGGCTGCTGCTGGAAAAAGGGTCAGTACCTTGGCGAACTTCATCCGAGTCCGGCCAACCATCGTTATCATCGTCTGTATCGGCATTATCACCTTCACCGTCTCCATCAGCGTCCGCCCATTCACGATAATCTTCGGGAAATAAATCATCCTCGTCTGGTACGCCATCATTGTCGAGATCGCCCCGGCTGGCAAGTTTTGGCAAGGGGTCAATTGAGTCGTTGTACCCGTCGTTGTCAAAGTCAAACAGGAAAGGGTCGGGATTGTTGCCACTTTGGTTGTCACCATATCCATCCTCGTCTTGGTCAAGCCATTGTGTTGGGTCATTGGGAAAGGCATCTGCTTGGCGTCCTGTCGGGTTGTCTCCGTATCCATCACCGTCAACATCGGACCACTGCGTTGGGTCGGCAATGAAGGCGTCCGGCGTGGTTCCTTCGGAGTTATCGCCGTAGCCATCGCCGTCAATGTCAGACCACTGGGTTTCATCGTCCGGGAATTTGTCAGCTCCTGTTCCTCGCTGATTGTCACCAAATCCATCACCATCGCTGTCATTGGTTTGTGACGGGTCAAAGGGAAAGGCATCGATGTTGTTTCCTACACCGTCAGTGTCTGTGTCGAACCATTCATTCGGGTCGTTGGGGAAGACATCGCCTTGATTGCCTGAAGGATTATCACCATAACCATCACCATCCATGTCAACCCATTGAGTTGCATCGGTTGGGAAGGCATCAACGAGCGTTGCTCCAATTGACTGATTATCGCCGTAGCCGTCGTTGTCTTGGTCTGCATGTTGTGTAGCATCGTTCGGGAATGCATCCCCGTCGTTAGACCATCCATCCGAATCGGAATCAATACACCCGTATCGGTCTCGATAACTATTCCCATAATTCGTGGGGCAGGCGTCTCCCTCAAATCCAATGATAGAGTCGCCGTAACCATCACCATCAGTGTCGTTCCATTGTGAAATTTCAGAGGGATAAGCATCAATGGAATCAGCCCAACCATCACCATCGCCATCCGAACACCCAAACATGCCGCCTCGAAGGGATAATCCGTATTGAGATGGACAGCTGTCTGACAGTGTACCGGAGGAATTGTCGCCGTAACCGTCCTGATCAGCATCTGTTTGTTGGGTTCTGTCATTTGGAAAAGCATCACCGTTGTTAGAAACGCCATCGCCATCCGAATCCACACAACCGATAACATCTAATGTTGAATTTCCGGCTTGGGTTGGGCAGGCATCCAGTTCATCCGGCACTCCATCGTTGTCATCGTCAAGATCGTCCACGTTAGGAATTGAATCCAAATCGGTGTCCGGGAGAATTTGGAGAGTATAGTGACCTGATTGAGAACTATTCGTATCAGACACCGTAATGGCCCACTGGGATTTTGTGGAATATTCGGGTTTTCCAGAGAGCACCATCGTCGTTGAATCAAACGACATACCCAGTGGAGTTTCGAGTGAGACTGAGAGTGATGATGAATCCATGAATTCAAACACTTCTCCATCGAGTAAAACCTCTGATTGTTGTTGTTCAACGATGGATTGAACCTTCGGTGATGGTACCGTCCGGTTAGCGTACACTCGAGGCAAATAGGAATCGGTAAATGTTCCGTCACCGAGTGCTCCAAGCCAGTTATCGCCCCAACAGTTCACAGATGCATCATCCAACAAAAAGCAAGTGTGCCGAAAATTTGTGCTGACTTTAGTTGCTTTCCTGTTGAAACCAAGTGACAAGACTTCAACGGGTTGTGTCCGTGACGTAAATGTCCCATCCCCAAGTTGTCCATGATTGTTCCATCCCCAGCAATATGCATTGCCTGTATCTTCAACGGCGCATGTCGAATGATAACCAGCATCAATGAATACGATGTTTTTGTTTTCAAGGCCGACTACTAGCGCAGGCTGAGTATTGATTCCACTGGTTCCACCTCGGCCCAGCGCTCCATACGCATTATTACCCCAGCAACTTACTGATCCGTTCACCAACAGCGCGCAGGTGTGTTCGAGACCAGAACTAATTTGCTTCACAGGAGTTGATGGTCCAAACCCTGTGACTGGCGTGGGAGATAATTTTGTTTGCGTACCTCCATTACCTAGTTTCCCATTCCCACCTTCACCCCAACAGACAACGCTCCCATCATCCAACAACGCACATGAATGACTCCAAGATGTGCTCACATCAAGAGCAGTTCTACCTGGGCCAAGTGATGCGGTTGTTGTGGGGATGTTTCGATCCCCATTGCCCCCATGTCCGAGACGGCCATCGGTGCCCCATCCCCAACATTTTACGGCCCCATCCGTTGCAACTGCACAGGCGTGCCCATATCCGGTAGAAACCTTTACTGCACCGAGATTTGATTCCAAGACAATTCTTGATGGAGTCGTGGAGGGTGTGGAGTCTCCAAGACCCAATTGTCCCTTTTGATTCGAACCCCAACAATACAATTCGTTCATTGAATTGACGGCGCAAGTAAATCCTGAATCTGCTGAAGACGACCCAGAGTCCAAATCAATAATTGGACCGTTCAAGGAAAGGCTCTCAACTGGCGTGCTTATTCCGACAGTTGTACCATCCCCATGCTGGCCTGCCGTGTTTTTCCCCCAACATGTCAAGTATTCTGATTGATTTGATGCTGAGCATGCATGATAATAACCAGAGGACAAGAAATACCCCGCCGAACTTGAAACACTCACGTTCACTAATGGCGTTGAAGAGGCGGGAGTCTGCCAATTCACACCCTCCTCAAGTTCAAATAGATTTAGTGTAGATGGAGGTAATACGGCCAATGGAGCGAAAAAGACAATCAGTGCAAGACACAAAGCGCGCAATGAATCTACCTCCTTAAGATTTAATTTCTGCTTGTTCAGCATCTTCCATCAGAATGAACTCGTACTCACCGGTGGCACTGTCATAATCGATGGACAAGAAGAGCGCTTTCATTTGACGCTCTTCGAACGGATCGTGGAACCACGGCTGTCCGCCACGGAAGATGGCCAAAATCTGTTTGAATTCATCCATCCCCATGCTTCCGGTGATGGTGTACTCGGCTGATTCCGCACCCTCATCAAGAAGATCATCGCCCTCAGCACCACGAATGACCGTGCGCTGTAGACGACGCTTGACGTTCATGTGGACGTTGCAGTTGGAGATTTTGTGCCAGTCTTTACCGACGCTGGCGATGAAACACTCGTTCGCTTCCATGTATGAAGGGAACATCCATTTTTTTTTAACGATTTTGAGGTGGTTGCTTGTGAGTCAAAACCCATGTCGTCCGGAAAAACGACAAATTAGTTCTTCCACTTTTCCCATCCGTTAGTTGAATGGTTTCTGTAATACCATGAACCACTACCAGATGGATGTTCGAGATACTCGTGTCCATCGGTTTCGTTCATTTGCCCCTTCACTTCTTTCAAAGGATGGCTGCTGAGGGTTTGGGTGGACTCCAATTCTTGTTCGACACCAACCACATTGTCATCGAAACGCATCAACGCGTCTTGCTCGAGGTACTCAACACGCTCTTTTGTGGAAAGCGCACCGCCTAAACCGAAGAAGGCATCGTTATGTGCAATGCGGTTCAATTCTCCAGCCTCCATAGCAAGTAAATCCGAAATGAGTGTGTTTAGTTTCTCTCTTGTAACCTTCTTAATCTCGCTGTTTGTATAGCGAGCAGTCAACTCAGATTTTAGTTGATACAATTCATCATGTAACATTTCGTAATCTTGGTAATAGGTTTGAACAAGTGACTTCAGATATTCCAATTCTCTTATTTCTTCCTTATTCAGTTTGGAATCACCTTTCAATACGCGAAGCCATCGAACAGAATCTGGAAGCAGCGCTGCGACCATATTAGTCTGTAAGAATCCAAGAATGGCGATCAATACTGCACCAATGCCTACCGTTTGTAAAACCGCCCCTTGGTCTCCAGATCTTAGTGATTCAATGAAACTCTGGGGCTCATCATTTGGGATAATGCAACCGTTCACGTTAACCGAGGCACCAGGTTTCGTATCAGGGCAAGCGTCTTTGAGATCATCAACTCCATCACCATCGTTGTCGAATAAACATCCATCAATGTCAACATAGCCATCTAGAACAGTATTCGGGCAGAGGTCGAATAAATCCTTGACCCCGTCTCCATCAGAATCAACAGGTTCAGTTTCGTTTGTTTCATTGAATTGGTTTTCCATTTCTGATTCATCTTGAATCAAGTCGTCGTATATATCAGCAATTCCATCTCCGTCCATGTCAATGCAGCCAAAATAGCCGTCTGCTGTGGAATTGCCAAACTCAGTCGGACAATGATCCGCTAGAACAGCATTTTCAACAAACTGTCCGGGCCAAATGAACAAGCGGGTCTGATTCCACGTTGAGTTACCCCAGTTATCTCCATATCCATCACCATCGGTATCGGACCATTGGGACGCGTTGTTGATGAAGGCGTCAGAATTGTTTCCTTCGGAGTAATCACCGTATCCATCACCGTCATAATCACTCCATTGTGTTGGGTCGTTGATGAAATCATCGAATAAATCGGGAATTTCATCTCCATCTGAATCCATGAAGTTGTTGATGAATGGGTACTCATCTTCGTTGTCACCTAAACCATCGTTATCGGAATCAGCGGTTTCGTTGGCATTGTTAGGGAATGCATCAGCGTTATCTCCTACACCGTCGTTGTCAGAATCGAAAGACTCATTGGGATCGTTTGGAAAGGCATCGGCGTTGTTTCCAACACCGTCGCCATCGGAGTCAGATGTTTCATTGGAATTTTCGGGGAATTCATCGCTGTTGTCTCCGGTTCCATCTCCATCAGTGTCGTACCATTCACTTGGGTTTGAAGGGAATAAGTCCCCCGAATCGCTGTAACCGTCTCCATCAAAGTCAGGGCATCCGAGTTGGTCTATCGTCGAATTGCCTGCATCATCTGGACAATCGTCGTTCTCATCTGGAATTCCGTCGGTATCCTTATCGGGAACGGAAGGAACGAAAGTGAAAGCAGAATTCATTGCATACCCGATATTATTCACTGACCACACAGTGATATCAACTACTTCCGCAAGTCCCCCTTCGTTGCCAAGCCCAGTTGGAGTAGTGAAGATAAGGGTTGAATCACTTTCAACAAAACCTGTGACATTGCCATAATCGCCAACCTGAACATTGACCTGGTTACTGATTCCATTAATGCTGATTCCGTGGTACCAATCAGAAGCATTCTCAAAGAAACAATGAATATTGTCATCTGCATCAAGTTCCAGAAGTCGGCAATTGTTTCCCAGTACAGCGTATGAGTTTGAAATATTAAGCGGATCTATGACTCTATGTACACTACCCGCAGCATTACTGCTTGAAGAGTCGCTACCATCAAACGTGATGTGAGTTCGATTCAGTGAATCTATTTGAATATCAAAGTACTTTGCATCGTCTTGCTCAGAGGTTAATCCAAAAGAGGTCCACGTTGAATTGTTCCAGCTGTATTGGTAACGAGAATCATACGTATCATCATGACGGAATATGACATGCTGATCATCGTTAGGTCCAAGAGCGAAGGCAAGATGCTCAACATGCATACCAAATGGAAGACTAGATAATGTCCAATTCCCAACGGCCTTTTTGGCGTGATTGACTAGAACATCATCACCCCATGTGTAAACCACCTGTGGAATGTCGTTGGAATCAAGTTGAAATTCGAGTTCATGAACCTCTGTGGCATGAACTAACACATCAGTCCAAGGTGTAGCAAAATCCGTTCGAGTCACATACCTTAATCCAATTCCCATCTCATAATACACGATATGAGGCATGTTAAGTGAATCAACTTGGAGTCTTGGAAGTCTCATTGTAGGGGCTGTGCCGAAATCTATACCGAAAGATGAAATTGTTCCCGAGATTTCAATCTTCACGTAGAAAAGCGCATCACCGTCAATATAAGAAATGTGAACGGTGCCGTTGGAATCAATCGCTATGCTAGAAGATAATCCGTTTCCACTTACGTCCGAGTCAATGAGGTAATTAACCCATGAACCATTTTTGTTCGTAGCATACACCAAATTCGTGGTTAGACTATCATAGTACGAAAGATGAGCGTGTCCATCCTCATCCAGGATTGAAGACACTAATGACATATCAAAGCCAATTAGAGTGTTTGACCAAGTCGCATTCATATCCTCTACATCATTATCTCGGATTTCATCAACGATCAACGAAGAAAATCCGCTACCGGTTACAACGACTTCAGTTCCTCCGACAGCTGGTCCTTGGCTAGGTGAAATGTTCCATTCGGATGGATTAAGTTGCACTGAAGTTTGTAACTGTTTCTTTGCATGCATTGGATGATGATTCGTTGAATCATAATAGATAATATGTAAAATATTATTTGAATCTAAATATACAGAAGAAGATTCAAATGTTGATGAATTATCAACATTGGAGACAATCCATGCTGAATCAATTAAACTGGCCACTTTCAAAGCAGAGTTTGTTGTATCGTGGTAAACGATATGAGGATTGTTCAATGAATCGATGAGAATTGTATTTTCGCGGCCCACATCCCCCATCGCATCAACAACAATCGTTGTTGTAGAGGCATTGTCAATGAATGTGTACTCAAGGTCTCTACTTGTTTCATTATAGTGCGATAAGTGAAGATTCGCATTTAGATCATAAGCACTGTCATGAAATGGGAATGAGACTAAATCCCCGCTTTGAGTTTCACTCAAAACCAAGTTCTGTTCACTCCATTGGCTGCCAGATAACGTGCTCAGAACTAAAGGGCCACCGGGAACTTGGTCATCAAACCAAGTCACAGAGGTTGTTCCATTGTGCCCATGGTGAATTTGAAGATCACTTGGAGCCACCGTTCTATCATCGTCCACAATAAATCGTTCCCATGCTGTCCCGTTGAGGGTCATGTAATTGATACTACAATTATCATTGCTGCAGTCGGAGCGATCTACAAAGGCGATATGTGGAGTGTCGCTTGCGTCCAAAACCAACGATGTGTAGAGTCCTGAATTAGTAGCCCCATATTTCGGCAACGTGGTAAAGCTAGATGAAGAAGAAATATCGTTCCCATAGTGTAACTCACAATCGCTGAATGGGGTTAAACAGTTGGCAAAAGCTACGTGAATATGATCTTGGCTGTCAACGGCAAGCGACATGAAAAATGGTTCAATTCCATCAACAATGCTTTCCTCCAGCCACCCCCACTTTGTGTCGTATGTGGCGTACATTAATCCTGACCAAGACTGATTATTATACACTGCATGTATTTGCCCAGCAGAATCTACGACAACCGAAGAATGCGTCCCCATTCTATCCGACCCAGAAAAACCTGCAACCTGGGAAATATTCCACTGGGACAGGTCATTGGAGGTGTAATTACATCCTATCTCGATCATATAATAAAAAGGAGAGTTCGGAACAATATTACTTAATTGAGAATCCGCTGGATTTAACATTATTTCATATCTTTGACCGTTTGCTAATGCTGACGCAGGGTAAGACCATGTGTAGTTGACCTGTCCTGTGGAATTCACAGAAAGTGAGGGTGCGTTGGCATCAACCATTCCATTCACATCGGTAATTTCCCACTCTAGAACCCATTGAGTTTCGTTTAATCCAGTCATTTCAATTATTATTTCAATATCATCTGAAACGTCCCAACAAATCTGCGGGAGTGTTGCGTTGTAGATAGGTGAACCTCCGGTGTTGGTAGAATTAGTACCATTGCGAGCGTAAATATTTGATGTTTGACTTTCCTCATCAAAAAAATTACCGCTTGAGGAATCATAATTGTCAACAAAGCCTGAAAGAGCAACACTTAGAATCACCACAGCCGCCAAAACGGCAGTTTTAGTTCCCCCCAGCATAATTTATCTAGCAAGTATTACGAATTTAACCTTTGTTGGGTTCGTGTTACATTCGCTCGCATATGTAGAATGAAATAAATCACAAGTCGGAGGTTGCTTGGAGCAGCACTTCTTGTTCGACGTGACTGATTCCATGTCGTCCTGACAAATCAGTTAAGTCCTTTAATCACGGGGTTTTTCAATACTCATGAAGGGTGGAAACTCAATCGTCAGTTGTCCATCATGCCAAGGGAAAACAAGAGTTCCTGTTGCAAACAACGGATGGAACGGCTCAGCCTGAATGGTTGGATCGGTTCAGAAAAGTTCGGACTCCAAATCACCACAAGGTCGGCGTCCACGCTTCGCGGGGTACGGACTCAACCTTGGTGGCGGACGTACCAGCGTCGGGCACCGACGCGCTCACGAACGGAGTTGAGCAAGACGCTCTTCGTACAGAACTTCCCAAGGGAACGAACCATCTGAACCCGGGATTCGTCCGAAATGCCCGCCTGCGGCGGTCACGGAATAGATGGGCCGTAGGAGGTCGAGGTCACGTGCGATGGCTCCGGGCCTGAAGTCAAACGTTGACTTAACACGGTTAGCGATGGTGCGTTCATCGATTGTGGAAGTGCCAAATGTTTCCACTCGAATGCTCACGGGTTCAGCGACGCCGATAACATAGGCAAGCTGAATTTCACACCGTGCGGCTAAACCCGCTGCAACAACGTGCTTGGCGGCCCAACGAGATGCATATGCAGCCGAACGGTCCACTTTCGACGGGTCTTTTCCTGAGAAGGCTCCACCGCCGTGCCGCCCCATACCTCCATACGTATCGACAATAATTTTCCTTCCCGTCAAACCAGCATCTGCGTAGGGGCCACCAGGGTCTGCAAAGCGGCCGGTGCCGTTGACGACCAGTTCGTATCCATCACTGAGCAAAGCGGCTGGAATTACCGCTTCAACGACATGTTTCTTGACTTCGGAACGCACATGGGCCAATTCTTCGTCTTCTGATCCTCCGAATTGGTCCTTGAGAGCTTTATCGTGTTGGATGGCGATGATGACGGTGTGAACCTTAGAAACATCCCCGTTTGTATCGTATTCAACGGTGACCTGCGACTTTCCATCGGGCCGGGCCCAAGGCAGAATTCCTTCTTCTCGCACCGTTGTGAGCCTTCGAGTCAACCGCTGAGACAGTGCTGCGGCGAGGGGAAAATACCGCCCCTCAAGCCCTTCAAACGCTTCTGTTTCGGTGCAGGCGTAGCCGAACATCAAACCTTGATCGCCTGCGCCTTGGGACAACCCATCCTGATTAACTCCTTGAGCGATGTTGGAGGATTGTGTGGTGATGTGAACTTGGACTTCGGTCCATTTTGGCGAGCCGGCATCCATACCGATGTCGTGGGAATCATAGCCGACGCGGAGAGCGGCTTCTCGAGCAACTGCTTCGTAGTTGGGGGCCGCTCCGTTTAGGGAGACCTCGCCAGCCAACACGATGAGACCCATGTCTTCCTTGCCTTTGACACAAGTCTCGACGGCTACGCGTGCGTTGGGGTCGATGGCAAGGCATGCATCAACAATGGCATCGGAAACAGTGTCACAGAGTTTGTCTGGATGCCCCCGAGTCACGGATTCGGATGAGAACAAGTCAACGGTCATGCTTTGTCGCCTCTTCTCGCCTTATATGAAATCAGCGCTTATTTTGTACTGCTTTCCAAGAAGGTTTTTCCCTAATAACGCACCGAAACCCATCATCTATGTTTCGGCGGCCAAAGCAGGACTTGAAGAACTGTTGGCCGCCCGGTTAGGGTGAGGGATAACATGTCACAACCAGGAGATGACGGTTGGATTCAAGTTCGCGGGGCGCGAACCCACAACCTGAAGGACGTCTCAGTCAACCTTCCAAAAGGGCAATTCGTCGTTATATCGGGCGTATCAGGGTCGGGAAAGTCCAGCCTTGCCTTTGACACGTTATACGCAGAGGGCCAGCGACGCTATGTGGAAAGCCTCTCCTCATACGCTCGTCAATTCATCGGTCAAATGAAGAAAGCAGATTGCGACACAATTGAAGGACTTTCTCCCGCCATCTCCATCGACCAAAAGCAAGGAAGTCACAATCCCCGTTCAACCGTTGCAACGGTGACTGAAATCCAAGATTACTTCAGATTACTGTGGGCCCGAATCGGAAAGCCGCACTGCCCAAAATGCGGGAAAGAAGTTGCGCGTCGAACCGTACAGGAGATCGTTGACGACATCTTCTGGAGAATGGAAGGCCACGCTGTAGCCATTTGGAGCCCTGTCGTACGCGCTCGCAAGGGAACGCACGCTGATTTGTTTAGGCAACTCGTTGAACAGGGCTATCTAAACGGGCGCGTTAACGGCCACGAATCAGAATTTGAATCCGCCCCGACCCTCGACAAAAACTTCCGCCACGATATCGATGTTCGCATCGACCGACTTCGTTGCACTAAAGACCGAAAGCAACGGCTGACTGAAGCGGTTGAATCGGCTCTGCGCTTGGGCGGTGGAACTTTGGCTGTTGAAAGCCTTGAAGCTCCGAAAAAGCCGGAAGAATTGAGCGATAAATCAAACGCAATGGAGACCGAAGTGGGTCAAACCATCGCCTGGTCGGAAGATTTCGCTTGCGCCGAACACGGGGCTTTCATGCCCGAATTATCACCGCGAGTCTTCTCATTCAACTCACCCCTCGGAGCCTGTGGGACCTGCCAGGGACTTGGCGTCCAGCGCCAATTCAACACAGAACTGATCATCGACCATTCGCTCAGTGTTTCCAACGGATGCGTCAATCCGTGGCGCCAATCCATGTCNCCGTCATGGTATCGTAAACTCATGGAGCGCACCTGTGAACATTACAACATTTCAACAACGCTTCCCTTCGAAATGCTGGATGAGGATGAGAAAGATATCCTTCTGCACGGCTCGGGCTCTACGATCATCCATTACGAGTTCACCTCGGAAAACGGCTCTCAATACAAGTACAGTAAACCCTGGGAAGGCATCATTCCTCGTCTGGAAAAAACGTACACTGAAACAACCTCTGAACGTTCCCGGAACCGTTTGATAGCCTGCATGACCGATCTGGACTGCCACGCTTGCCGCGGTGAGAAACTCAACGAAGCCGCTCGCTACGTTACGGTTGGAGGCATCCGCCTCCCCGAAGTCAGCCGTTGTTCAGTTCACGATGCGCTCGGGTTGGTGAAAGCATGGAATCCAGAAGGAGAAGGCCCGCCAGAAGCCTTCCAAGATATTCTCGAGGCCTTGGACGACCGCAGCATGTTCATTGGAACAGAGATTCTGAAAGAGATTGAAAACCGACTTGGATTTTTGGACAGCGTCGGATTGGACTATCTTACCCTTGACCGAAAGGCGAACACCCTTTCAGGAGGAGAAAGTCAACGCATCCGTCTCGCCACTCAAATCGGCAGCCGCCTAACAGGCGTCATGTACGTCTTGGATGAACCCTCCATTGGATTGCATCAACGGGACAATGAACGACTGCTCCAAACACTGAGAGAACTGAGTGATTTGGGCAATACGCTTCTTGTTGTGGAACACGATGAGGACACGATTCGCCAAGCCGATTGGCTCTGCGACCTTGGACCTGGTGCTGGACTTGAGGGAGGGTATATCGTAGCCAATGGGCCGCCGGACGAAGTGATGCATAACGAAGAATCGATTACGGGAGCCTATCTCAGTGGAAAGAGGTCCATTCCTTGGCCCGAGCAACGCGTAGCGCCAACAAAGAAGCACCTAACGGTCAAGGGTGCCCGACACAATAACCTGCAAAACATCACGGTCAAATTCCCACTTGGGTGCGTGACTGCGGTAACGGGCGTCTCAGGCTCAGGCAAGTCTTCACTGGTTTCAGGAATTCTTGCACCGGCCCTTCAACGAGAACTCCATCGGGCAGAAACCTTGCCGGGAAAACATACGAGCATTCAAGGCATTGAGAACGTGGACAAGACCATCATCATCGACCAATCTCCAATCGGTCGCACGCCCCGTTCAAATCCAGCGACATATACCAAAGTTTTCGACGAGATTCGGGCCCTCTTTGCGAACACCAAAATTTCGAAAGAGCGCGGATACAAGGCTGGCCATTTCAGCTTCAACGTGAAGGGAGGGCGGTGTGAAGCCTGCCGCGGCGGAGGTTCCATCAAACTGGAAATGAATTTCCTCCCCGATGTTTGGATTACCTGTGACATTTGCGCTGGCAAGCGATACACACGAGAAACTCTTGAAGTCGCATGGAAAGGAAAAACCATTCACGACATTCTTGAAATGCCCGTTTCAGAAGCGGCTGTTTTCTTCCAACATCATCGTAAAATCCATCGCACCTTGGACACCTTGAACGCCGTTGGCCTCGGCTATATTCGCCTGGGACAACCTGCAACAACCCTCTCTGGTGGTGAAGCGCAACGAGTAAAATTAGCTAGCGAATTGCGCAGAATGCCCAACAAGCATACCGTCTACATCCTTGATGAACCAACCACGGGCCTTTCCTTCAGCGATGTTGCAAAACTCATCGATGTGCTCCACGAACTCAGAAATAAAGGCCACACCATCATCGTCATCGAACATCATTTGGACGTTGTCAAATCAAGCGACTGGGTCGTAGACTTGGGCCCTGAAGGCGGTGAACGCGGTGGTGATGTCTTAGCAACAGGCCCGCCCGAGGCGATTGCAGCAGTTGAAGAAAGTTATACTGGACAATTTCTCAAGAAAATGCTGGAACAATGACCGCCGCAGACTACAAAGAGCGTATGCGTTGACCACTCATTGCCCACGGGCCGGTGACCCCCATGCCAATGACTCGAGTAGAGGTTACGCCACGACAAGGGGAAGGCATGCGGGACGTACGCGGCGATGTTGTACGCAGACAATTGGCCGCCGACCACAACATCCACGTCCCCGAAGTACGTTCGGTTTACGGATTCCTCGTGAATGGAGAGACTCCTCCCGAAACCATCGCTGCACGAATTGATGATTTATTTGCCGACCCGATCATTGAACAGGGTGCAGTGAACACCATTCTTCTCACCACCGAGATGTTTAGCAGCATACCGGATGCAGTGATTACCGTTGGATTCAAACCCGGAGTTACCGACAACCCTGGAAAGGCAGCAAAGGACGGGTTTACAACCCTCTTTCCCGCAGATATGGATGCGACGGTAGCTACCTACCAAACCTATGCATTCTACGGCTTATCGGAAGAGGTTGATGTGAACTGGTTGGCTGGAACATTGCACAACAATTTGATTCAACGGGCCCTCATTGCCGACAAGGCAGCATGCAGCCAACACGCTTGGCCAGCCCTCGACTATCCAACACCACCTGAACAGGTGTTCATTCCCCCCCAGCCAATGGATTTGGAATGCGATGACGCGACCCTCGAAGAAATCTCCGTCAACGGGCTTCTTGCGTTAAACGTTGAAGAAATGCAAGCCATTCAAGCACACTACCGTGACGATACCGTCCGTGCTTCTCGTGCAGCGGTAGGGATCGTGCCAAATGCCCCTACCGATGTTGAATTGGAGTGCCTAGCGCAAACCTGGAGCGAACATTGTAAACACAAGATTTTCGCCTCAAAGATCCATCACGTTGACCATGAAACAGGTGAAGACACCGTCATTGATTCACTCTTCAAGACACACATTATGACCCCAACCCATGACATGCAAAACGATGTGGATTGGCTCTTATCGGTCTTTCACGACAACTCTGGAGTCATCGCTTGGGACGATACGTGGAGTATTTGCATGAAGGCGGAAACCCACAACTCCCCATCGGCTCTTGACCCGTACGGTGGAGCGATGACTGGAATCGTTGGTGTGAATCGTGACATCATGGGGACTGGACTCGGCGCCCGCCCAATTGCAAATACCGATGTGTTTTGCTTCGGACCCCCTAATTGGGAAGGCGACCTCCCAGACAACCTCTTCCACCCATCGCGAGTTCTTCGTGGCGTTCACGCAGGCGTTCGTGTTGGCGGAAATGAATCGGGAATTCCAACGGTTAACGGAGCCATTGTCTTTGATGACCGATACATCGGAAAACCGTTGGTTTACTGCGGAACCGTAGGGCTCATGCCGCGAACCCTTCCAGACGGCCGCCCGTCCCACATCAAAACTCCTCTAGCGGGAGATATCGTCTATATGGTCGGTGGCCGAGTTGGATATGACGGCATTCACGGAGCAACGTTTTCTTCCCTTGAATTGACAGAAGAATCCCCCTCAAGTGCCGTTCAAATCGGTGACCCGATCACTCAGAAGAAAATGCTTGATATGATTCTTGAAGCAAGAGATGAAGGCCTCATTACGTGCATTACCGACAACGGCGCGGGCGGCCTCTCTTCATCGATTGGAGAGATGGCGGAATACACCAACGGTTGCGAAATCGACCTCGCACAAGTTCCACTCAAGCAAGCGGGCCTCTCCCCTTGGGAGATTCTCGTTTCTGAAAGCCAAGAACGCATGACGGTAGCAGTAAAGCCAGAAGACCAAGCAACCTTCGAAGCGCTCGCCGATTTGCATGAAGTTGAAGCCACCGCAGTTGCCACATTTACCTCAACCGGCATGTTCCATGTTCGTTACGATGAGACCACGGTCGCCTACCTCCCGATTGAATTCCTCCACGATGGAGTGCCGCAACTGCAGTTGGAGTCCGAATGGACGCCACCAAACCAACCTCTCTTCCAACCCCCTTCAACGGCAAACCATTCTACCCTTCTGACCGAGATGCTTCAACGGCCAAACATTGCAAGCAAGGAAACTTGGGTCCGTCAGTACGACCACGAAGTGATCGCCCAAACCGCCATCAAACCCTTTGTCGGCGTAAAGCGAGACGGCCCCGGAGACGCTGGGGTCATCGCTCCAATTCATGGCGACCCTCACGGCATTGTGATTTCGTGTGGAATTGCCCCACGCTATTCAGACATTGATGCGGGCGCTATGGCAGCAGCAGCTATTGATGAAGCGGTTCGAAACGCAGTTTGTGTCGGATTGGATGTTGACAAAATGGCTGGTCTCGACAACTTTTGTTGGCCGGACCCGATCGAATCCGTTAAAACCCCAGATGGCCGCTTCAAATTAGCTCAACTTGTACGTGCAAACCGGGAACTGGAACGAGTTTGCCGCGCATACCGACTTCCATGTGTGAGCGGTAAAGATTCCATGAAGAATGACTACGGCTCGGGCCCGGAGAAGATATCCATCCCGCCAACGCTTCTCTTCTCGCTCTTCGGCGACCATCCCGATGTCCGCTTTTCGGCAACAAGCGACTTCAAGCGAGCGGGCGATCGAATCTACCTGGTTGGAACATCCCACCAAGAATTAGGCGCAAGCGAGATCGCTTACATGCTGAACGAGCGCGGTGAGGCAGCAGGTATTGGGGGTGAAGTACCCCAACTCCTTGACCCCGCATCCAATCTTAACACCTATCGGCAACTTTCCACAGCCATACATCAAGGCCTCATCAAAACCGCCCACGACTGCAGTGAAGGTGGCATTGCAGTTGCAGTTGCTGAGATGTGCATCGGAGGCCGAATCGGGGCAGAAATCGACATCGATGGAACCGGAGATGGAGATGTTTGGGGGCGTCTTTGGGGCGAATCCTTGGGGCGAATCGTTGTCGCAGTTCCAGAAGCAAGCGAGGCTGATTTCTTGGCCCTCATGAAAGGGCATCCAACAACGATTTTAGGTTCAGTAACCGTTACACCAACACTCATCATCACCGATGGAGACGACCATCTCTTGAAGAACGACGTTGAAGAAATGGCAGAGGCTTGGAAGGGCACACTTGACATGACTGGAGGTGTTGCTTGATGCAGCCAAAGGTAGCCGTTCTCTTTGGTTTTGGAATCAATTGTGACCATGAAACAAAAGCCGTTTTTGAACTGGTCGGGGCATCCGCCGACCGCATTCACGTGAACCGATTTATCGATGGTGATGCTGCATTAGAAGCGTACGACATTCTCGCTGTTCCCGGAGGCTTTTCATTTGGAGACCACCTTGGAAGCGGGCGATTGATGGGCAATAGGATGCGGTACGCAATGAGGGATGCGCTTCAGGCCTTCGTTGAGGCAGGGAAACCAATTATCGGTATTTGCAATGGATTTCAAGTTCTTGTCAAGACGGGACTGCTTCCGGGCCCCGAGGGAAGCACATCTCCTGACTTCATTCAACGAGGAAGTCTCGGTTTGAACGACAGTGGCCGCTATGAAGACCGATGGGTGACGTTGGAATTCGACCCCGAGAGCCCGTGCATTTGGACCAAAGGAATGACCCGAATGGAATGCCCAGTAAGGCACGGGGAAGGGAAATACATCATGCCTTCATCAGAAGATTTGGATCGCCTCGATTCCACACACCAACTCACGGTGCGATATGTAGACCCCGATTCAACGGTGGGAGAAGGCCGAACAGACGTCCAACTCCCCTATCCATTGAGTCCAAACGGGAGCATGCGAAACATCGCAGGAATTTGTGATTCTACAGGGCTGGTCTTTGGATTGATGCCCCACCCTGAAGCAATTTACGCCCAGTGGCTCCATCCACACCATACCCGAGACGGAGCTCAAACTCACGGTGCTGGCGCAATGGATGGATGGGAAGGCGAAGGATTGCAACTCTTCCGCAACGCAGTAGAACACGTCCGTTCCAACAGGTGAATCTCATGGAGGCTGAAGGCCGCCAAATCCACATTGATGCGTTACGAGGCGTCGCGGTGGCTTTGATGGTCATGGTCCATGCAGCGGCAACGTGGAATCCATTTTCGACTTCACAGCCCTCCCCACTCGCGTACATTGTTTCTGGCCTTGGAGGTCTGGCAGCACCTTTGTTCGTGACACTTTTGGGATGGGGTCTCATGAAGGCCACACTGTCCTTTCATCAACGCTGGACAAGAGCGTTGTTTCTGTTTGCCTGTCAATTCCTTGTCAACATCAGCGCACCGCATTTGTTTGAGCCGTTTACACCAGGGGTTCTCTCTTTGATGGGGCTTCTTGTTTTGTTAGAGCCATTATGGGCGTGGCCGTTCAAGACATACAGAAACCCAATCATGCCCCTTATTCTACTCTCAGCGCTGTGTTGTTCAATCATCCTTTTGTTTCCCGAACTCCAAGGTGAAGGCATCTGGGGTCTTCGAGTGCAGACCCCAGATGCACAGACTGCCCTAAGTCACCTGTTATTGACAGGGACCTATCCGCTTTTCCCATGGGTACTTTTTGCCGCACTGGGTGGTATGTTACAACGTTTGGAACAACGGGAGTTGACTCACTTTTATACTGCCTCAATCACTTTTGGACTGATTTTTTCAAGTCTAACACTCGCTTACTCGATATCGATCAAACAAGCATGGGCCTTGCCGTCGGGCAATGCTGTATTGACGTTTTTTCCTTCCAATGCGCCGTTCCTTGTTGCTGCAATGACGGGCGTTCTTCTCTTTTGGAGCAGTTCATCTTACCTCCTCTCTCGAGCAACGATACTCTCCCAAACGGGTCGAACATCACTTACGGTATACGTGGCTCATTTTATCCCACTCGCGCTGTTCCATACAGTTGATCAGACCAACAATTGGTCATTGACGCAATCATCCCTCGTCGTATTGGCCTACACCACCGGATGGATTTTGATCGGAGCGTTATGGTACAAAAAAGCCCCAAAAGCCACCCTGGAGCACCTCATGCGAACACTTGGCCCGGGCACACAATCTCCAACGCCGGGGCCCTCCAAGAAACTGGAGTGACGGCAAACGGTTCATAGAGCGAGCGTGCGAATGCCCGACCATGACATGGCCTGCGTGGGTAGCAAGAGGGATTCTAAGCGGAGCTTTGGTCGTTGGAGCAAGTGAAGTTGCAAAGCGTTCTACGCTTTACGGCGCCTTGCTCGTATCCATACCGTTCATGAGTACCTCTCAATCATCTGGTTGTACAGGGATACTCACGACACGGAGCAAATTGCTGATTACGCTGAGGGCATTCTCTGGCTCATTGTCCCTTCGATGTGCCTGTTCGTCATTTTGCCCTACCTCTTACGAAGAGGATGGGGTTTTGAGTTGGCGCTCATGGCAGGGATAGCGGTCACCGTTTGTGTTTATGCGACCTGTGCATACTTCGCAACGTCCGTAGTTGGCGTTGAGGTGTAGTCAGATGTCACCGGTGAAACGGGACGGCTTAAGCCGCCCCGCCTCATTGGGGGGACATGTTGATTGTGTTCAGGCTGCGAGGGCTTCAGTAGCCTTCTTTGCGCCCATCCATGCGACAATACCGAATCCGATCTTGTTGATGATGTCTGCAACGTTGTAGGCAATGGCCATAACTTCAACACCGCTTGTACCGACATCGATCATGTTGACGCTGGGGTTGAACATGTATCCGAGGGGGTAGATGACCCAACCGACTACGATGAACCAGCGAAGTGCGTTGGCGCTCCACATGAGTTCTGGCTTAATCTTCGAGTTATCGACTCCTTTTCCGGAGGACCACGGTGTCCCTGTGGCAACGATGATCATTGCCCAGCCGACGCCACCAAGAACAAGTCCAGCGATTCCGGGAATGGCGCCCGATTCGCCGAGGTATCCAAACCCAATCATGACGAGTGCACCAGTGAAACAGATGCCAGTGAAGCCCATGCCGAGGAATTTCTCGTCGGTGATGGCATCCTTACCAACAAGGGAAGGGAACTTCAAAGCCATCAATGGGACAGTAATAATCCAATCCATGTACCGGTACTCAATCGAGACCGTACCTAGGTCGGTGTAAACGCCTCGCATGTAGTAGTAGTGGAATGCAGCGATACCAACAATCAATGCCGAGATGGTCATTGTTGTGCGGTATTCTGGGGCTACATTGCTGCGTTCGCTCATGAAGAACACGAAGGCCGCACCCATTGAGATGTAACCAACAAAGAACAAAAAGAAGGTAATCAGTCCAAGCGTATCCCCTTTGTATTCTTTAGAGGGGTCTACAATGTCCGCAGCGCTGACCGTTCCGGCCATTGCGAGGGCAATCGTTCCAATCAGCAGCAGGCTCGTGGTCTTTGAAAACTTTTCAGAAATCATAATTCTTAAACCCGCCTTGTCGCCATTCCGGATATAAAGTGCTGTTTTTTCTTTCTGGCTGTGAAAGGAATAAAATTATCCGCAGTACAGCGATTTTAAGGAAGTGAAGTCAAAGAAACTCCGGTCTGGACTGCCCAAAGGCGAGCGTAGGTCCCATTCAGTAGAACCAACTCGTCATGACTTCCGTCTTCAATGATGGCTCCGTTCTCAAACACCAAGATGCGGTTTGCATTTCGCACCGTAGAAAGCCGGTGGGCGATGATGACGGTGGTCCGACCCTTTGAAATTCGCCCAATCGAACGTTGTAAAGCCGCTTCTGTTTCATTATCCACGGCCGATGTAGCTTCGTCTAAGACCAATAAGGGCGCATCCTTTAGAACAGCGCGAGCGATGGCAAGTCGTTGCCGTTGACCTCCAGACAAGCGGTGACCCCCTTCTCCTACCATTGTACTCCATCCATCGGGCAACTGCTCAATAAACCCGGTTGCCTCTGCAGTCGCGGCAGCCTCTTTGACCTCCTCATCGGTACAATCTGGGTTTCCATATCGAATGTTCTCCATGATGGTCGTCGGAAACAGAGTGATGTGCTGGTCCACCATTGCAATTGATGAGCGAAGATGACTTAATTTCCATTCCTGTATCGGCGCTTCAGACCATGTTATCGCGCCAGATGTAGGCTCTGCAAAGCGGAGTAAAAGTCGAATAAGCGTTGTTTTCCCAGCACCAGTGGACCCGACAACACCCGTTGTATGGCCCGCCTCCAACTCAAGATTAAGGTTTGAAAACACGTTGTCGCGTCCAGGATAAGCGAAACTCACGTCGCTTAGAAGAATGTTTGACGTTGCTATCTTTTCAAGAGGGGGTTGCTGTACGCCTTGTTTGATTTCTGTGGGTGAGGTGAGTACGTCCAGTACTCGGGTAGAGGAGGCCATGGCCCGCTGGTAAAGGTCGAAGGTTTCGCCAAGCCGCGTAAGTGGCCATAGAAGCCGTTGGGTCATGAAGACCAACACCGAGTATGCACCGATGGCGAGCGTACCTTCGAGAGCCATCCAACCTCCAAGCAACAAGGTAGCAGTAAAACCACAAAGAATGGCCATCCGAATAAGAGGCGTAAATGCCGCTGACAAACGTATGGCTTCTCGGTTTGCATCACGGTATTCGTTGCTCAAGGCCTCAACTCGCTTCATTTCCCGCTCTTCTGCGGTGAAGGATTGGATGGTTGACATACCCGATAAATCGTTTTCAAGAAGCGCATTCATCTTTCCAGCGGTGCTTCTTACCTTAGCATATCTAGGCTCAAGACTGCGCTGATAGCGGAACGAACCCCAAACGATGAGAGGGATCGGGAGAACAGCGAAGAGCGCAACTTCCCACGAGATCATCAGGAACACTGCACCTACAACCAGTACCGTAGTGCTCACTTGGAGCAAATCATTGGCCCCCTTATCCAAAAACCGTTCAAGTTGGTTGATGTCATCGTTGAGAATAGCCAGAATATCTCCTTTCTGTCGTTCATCGAACCACCCCATGCCCTGTTGTTGGACGTGGTCAAACGTGTCGAGACGCAATTCGTGCTGAACAGTCTGTGCTAAATTTCTCCACAAGATGCCGTAAAAATATTCGAAGAGTGACTCAAGCCCCCATATGAGGAAGGTGAGTACAGAAAGCAAAATGAGTTGATGCCAAGGGTCTACCAAACCATACGATGCAAGCAGAGAGTCCTCCTTTAGAACCACAACATCAACAGCCAGCCCAATCAACAATGGGGGGGCAAGGTCCCATATTTTGTTGAACACCGAACAGAACGAAGCCAGGCGGATGGTTGCCCGATGCGGACTCATATAGGTAAGCAAACGCCGAAACGGACCGCTCTCGCTCATGTCTATGGGACGCCGGGGGGCTTTGAGAAGCCTCCCGTTGAAATCGCTCGATAGCGTAAGTCCTATGCCCTGCCCGCCATGACCTTAGGTTGAGGCCCATGCACGTCGGAGAGACAACAGTACTGGAAAAAGTGCGCAGAGGCACTCATCCAGCGCGCCATATTACGCTCATCGATCCGGCGAAACAAAGCCCAGACACGGCCGCTCAACGCGCAATGCTTGCCGTAGAATCGGGTTCAAAGATGGTTTTTGTTGGCGGGTCCACCGACACCCCGGACAAGATNGTCCATGCAACATGTGAAGCCATTCAAGAAGCATTTGAGTTGAGAATNTTCGCAGCAAGCCAAGACCCTGAGGGCGACGAATCTCAATGGGACATTCCCGTTGTTTTGTTTCCCGGNGGCGCTCATGCGCTGTCTCCGGCTGCAGACGCNATTACATTCATGATGCTCATGAATTCAACAAAACGAGAATTTTTGGTTGGAGAACAAATTCGTGGAGCACCTTATTTGGACAAATTTGGCGTTGAGGCCCTTCCCACAGGATACATTGTTTGCGCCCCAGGCGGCCGAGTGGGGGAAGTCGGCGCTGCAGAACTGATACAATCAACGGACGTTGATTTGGTGCATGCTTACGCGCTTTGCGCCAAGATGTATGGGTTTTCTCTGCTGTACTTAGAAGCCGGCAGTGGAGCACCATCTCCAGTTCACACGGACCTCATCAAGAAAGCGAGAGAGGTTGAGGGATTAACACTCATTGTGGGCGGTGGCTTACGAACCTCTTCAGACGTTGAGGCTGCGGTTGAGGCTGGGGCTGATTGGGTTGTTACAGGAACCGTTACAGAAGACGCAGCATCAATGGATGAACTTCGCAGTCGATTGGAAAACCTGGTCGGCGCTTGTTCAAGCAACTGAACGTTTCACTCGTTTTCTTCATCAAAAAGCACAGGGTCTCCGGTTCCACCGGGGGATGGAGGCCTTACTCCCTCAACGTCCATGCCTTTCTCAAGAACCGTTTCTTTGGTGTTGAGGTCCAACTCATCTCCTTCTGCCAACCGAGACATGTCATCGGTCGACGGAGATTCGATGACGCGCTCAACATCGGGCGCGTTGGCGTAGAGTTCCCGCTTCAACTCACGGCTTTCATGGCTTCGAACAAGAGAGAGGGAGTCGGCAAAGACGCGACCGACAACTTCTCGAGTGCGTTCACTTCGACGAGCAGAATGCAACTCATGTTCCATGGAACTTCGCTGATCTTCCAACTCACGCAATTCAGCAGTGCGGTCCTGAAGTGCAGATTCGAGGTCGGTCATGGTGAGGGTGATCTGTTGCAAACGTTCGTCACGCTCAAACACATCGTTGTGAAGGCGTCGTTCTCGTCGTCGCAATGATTCATATTCTCGGTTTCGCTCAAGAAGTCGGCGTTTGAGCTCTTCGATTTGTTCAACGAGGTAATCGTGCTCTGCTGAAACGGACCGTGGCCCCTGCATGACGCGCTCGAGTTGCTCCTCCAGTTCTCCAAGGCGGCGGTCGCGGGCATCCAAAAGTCCTCGAAGGCGGTCAGCAATATCTCTCAAACGTTGACGTTCTTCCTCAAGCGCTTCAGCGGCAGCCTTCTCAACCTCAAGTTGGCGTTTCTTTTCATCAACCTGATTCTTCAAGAGGCGAACCTCTTCAGCAGTAACCGATGTCAAGCCAGCGTCTGCAGCCCTTTCAAGCGCCTCCACCATTTGGGAGATACGCCCTTCCATCTCCCCAATGACGGCGTCCTGTTGAGTCGTAAGGTCTCGCAGTTGAGATACCTCATGTTCCATAGAGGACCGTTCTTGTTGCGAAAGAGAAGATTGTTGAGATGACAATTCCTTCTTTGTATCGTCTAACACGCGCTCAATGTGAATGATTTTTGCGTCCGCTTCTCGCAGTGCTTGCTCAGATTCAGCCAATTTTGCGAGTTCTGGTGCAACTTGGTCGTGTCGCTCGGCTAAATCCAATTCAACAACACGCAGTCGTTGTTTCACAGTAACGAGTTCATCGTTTCGTTTTGCGAGTTCATCCCAAGCGATCAGCACCTCGTCTACGAGCTGCTCAATTGGATACCCTTTCAGCATTCCCTCAAGGGCTGCCCGCTCATCGTTGGTCGAGGTTCCAACTCGACGAATTCCACCAGGAGATGAAGCATCTACCGTCATACGGTTGCTCATCGCGGATTAACCACACTTGAACCTTCCCGCCACGACAGGGCTAAGCAGTGCTGATTTGAGACCCTTTGAAGAGTGCCGAATCAGTTGATGGACGTGTACATGTCATCGGGCATTTCACTGGCGAGTTTCAAAGCACCAGCGGCCACAGAGTTGATGGGGTCTTCAACGCACCAGACTCGAACATCTCCGATATCAGAGATTTCCGAGGCGATTCGCTCGGCACATCCTTCGATGAGTGATCCTCCGCCTGAGAGAATGATGTTGTTTCGGAGAATGGGTTGGTATTCTGGGTCAGCACCAGCGACGTTGCGCTTGATGGCGTTTCCAATCTTTGGAATGATGAGTTCACAAGCCTCTTGAATCAAATCGCCAATGTCGACAACTTGTCGCTTTCCATCCACGGACAGTTCTACGGTGACTTCACGAACGTCGCCGCCAACATAGGAGGACGCTTCCTTCCACTTTCGGACCATGTCCTTGGTGACTTGAGCTCCAGTGTACTTCTTGCGGATGAGCGCCATGAGTTCCAGGTCCAACCAGTCTCCGGCTTCGGTGATGGTGACTTGGTCTTCATCGGTAGGGAATGTTCCGTACACACGAGCGATATCAGTTGTTCCAGCGCCGATGTCAACAACGATCGAGCCTGCAATTTCGTCAATTCCATATGCTGTTGCGAACGGTTCAGTAACGACCATGATGGCGTTAACTTGTCCTCGTAGAGTTGCTACGAGGTTGGACTTGTCTGTAAAAGAAACGTGGCTTGGAGAGCAAATGACTCCAAGAACTTCGTCGAACTCTTCTGGGTCAACGGTTTCAAGAAGATGAGATACAAAGGCCTTTGCTGCTGCGAGGTTGGCCTCATCGTCTTGCGTGACGCCTGCGGCCATAGGGCGGTAAAGGTTGCAAGCGAGTTTGTTCTTGAGGGCGTCATCTCCAAAGAGGACGTCACGGCCAAGGAAGTTACGTGCAACAGGGTCCTTTGGACGACCGACAACGGTCTCAATGGTGTGCATTTTTCCAGCGCTTGAAGCAATGGTTGATTGGTAGGTTCCTAGGTCAATTCCAACATATAGGCGGTCGCTCATTTTTGTTCACCTTCCGACTTGCGGACATACCTGCGAGTATGCCACCAACCTTCAAGGTTCACCTTGTGAAATCGATGGGAATGGATGCGTTTGCCGGTAAGAAATGAAGAGCAGCCAACCGTTTATTCTTCTTGCTCCTGCAAAAATTCTCTTCCCCTTTCTGTTTGCATAAATGGCGCCGATGGTTCGCCAGTCGTATCCACTCTCAGTTGCCGCTTTGACCACCAGAAACTGGCGATTGCAGCGAGCAACGCGCCAGTCAAAGCCCACTGAAGTAAGGGTGGAGACGATTTGGTGGTAATCAACACCGGTTCTTCTGTACCGTTATCGTGTATTCCTGACCGTTCAAGTGTGATGTTCGCAGTTGTATTGATAATGATACGTTCTTGAGAGGCTGCCGGAGATGCGTTGGTGGTTTCGACGAAAACTTGGAGAACGAAATCACCGTTCTGCAAATACTGCAACGGTAAATCAGCAGGATTGTGCCAGACACACGACATGGTCCGGTTGATGTCATGTTGAAACTGACAATCCGTGATGGTGTAATTTGAATTGTTTGAGTACACCAACTGGGCGCCAGTGCGGTATCCATCCCCATCTGCATCGTTCACCTTCCATTCTACTGAGAAAGTATCAACCCAAACCGTACCGTTTTCAGGAACGTTGGTGATTTGGATGAGAGGGACTTCATCAAGAGGGTAACATCCATTTGGCATGACGGGCCAAGAATCGCCTTCAGTATGACATTCATCCGAATCGTCGAGAACACCGTCTCCGTCGGAGTCATCAATACAACCGTCGTTGTTTGCATCATAGCCAGAAGCATTCAATTCTGGACAATCATCATAGGGGCTGACAACACCGTCTCCGTCCTCATCATCGAGGCATCCGTCTCCGTCTCCATCATTTCCAAATGCATTTTCATTCGGACATAGGTCGTCCATGTTCGCCACGCCATCACCGTCTCCATCGAGGTGGTCATCTCCATCTCTATCCACGCCTTGGACGACCAGGCCAAATCCAATCCGGTCTCCATTGAGCCCCACTGCTCCAGCATCCCCGCCGGGGGCAACATAGCGTGCTACGATCTCCACGTCAAAGTACGAATGCTGCGCTAGCAAGTCATTTGGAAGGTTCACTCCAACCGTCGTCTCGTTGCTTCCAGGAAATACATTGAGGTCATCAAAATCCGCTACAGTTCCATTGAATTCTGTTGGCGTTCCGTCAGCATGCAAACGATCTGGAATAACAACGGTGCCGTCGGGGAATGTTATCCGCAATTGCAGGTCGTCAACCGCAGAGGGCTCAGGTTGGGCGGGGTAAGCCAAACGAATGGCGACATCTGAACCTTCAAGCGGAGAGAATCGTTGTTGGAACCGTTCACCGGTCTTGAGAAACGGACCTGCTGCACCAACCCCGTCCCACGAAACTTCTGAGAACCCCGAGAGATTGCTTTGTTGTCCGCCATAGGATTCCATCCAGTCCGCAGGGTTGGAATTGGTGAGCCGATAACTGTCATGAACCCACACGTCGCCGATTGGAGGGACCGCCCCCTCGCCGTCAAGGGTTGATGGATCAAACACCTCACTCAGGTTCAGCCGGCCCCACCCATCGTTTGGGTTGTGCAGTTCATGGCCACCGCCCCCCCCGCTTCGCTCGTCTTGGCTGAGCGGCGTTGCTGCCAGCGCCAAAGTTGCACGCATGAGTGAACCAGAAGGAGTAAACCCCGGTCCAAGAAGGAGTGTTGTGTTGGTCGGCACAACTTCAACCCACGAAGGCTGAAGGGTAGAAAGTGGAACCGCATGCAATGTTTCGAAGGAACCGGTCAGCCAACCGTCTTGATACATTTGCTGAAGGACGCCCGCAGCGCCTGCGGCAGCGGGTGTCGCCATACTCGTTCCCGAGGATGAACGGAGGTTGTTATTGTTTGAAGACCAGTCGCCGTCGGCTGCTGCAGATTGCACACTTCCGCCCGTTGCTAGCATGAACACTCCATCGGTTCCGGCTTCGGTTGGGCCGTATGACGAGGACCCCCATACGATTGCATCAGTGGCCTTTGTCGTTGCACTGATCGATACGACATTGCGTCCGTTTGCAGGCTCAAGAATTCCCGCACCTGAATTGCCCGGGGCGATGAACGAAATGGACCAAGGCATTGCTTTGGCGAATCCATCAAATGTCGCCGTTCTTTGAGTGTAAGCGGTTGTGGCATCGCCCCATGAATTTGAGTGGATGTAGGCGCCTTGAGCGGAGGCTTCGTAGAGCAAATCATCAACGTTTGGAGGAACCCAGCCTTCCGAAGAAACGATGTCTTGCATCAGAAGCTTCGCTCCGTGGGCCAGGGCTGAACCGTTGGCTGGAATTGCACCGGTTCGGTCGCTTGAGACATCAAAACACACCAAACTTCCTGCAACATGTGTTCCGTGCCGATAGTCTTCGTGGCCAGGAGTGTCGTTTTCATCAAGGGTTGTGTTGAGAAGCAACACCTTCCGATGTTGGTCGCCAAAGAGCCCCACCGCAGGATAATCAGCTGAGGGTTCCGCATACACGCTCGAAGGTTCTGTGGCGTTACGAAAGCAAGCGTGGTCGGCATCAAGACCGCTGTCAGCCACTCCTAATGTGACACCAGTTCCGTTTAATCCAAGGCTCCAGAAGGGATGTTCAGTGAGGCGACCGTGCTCGTGAATCGAAGCACTTTGTCCGTTTCGGCCTTCTGTGGTCAGGACGGGCTCAATCCACAAAACACCTTCAATGTCTAACGCCGCTTCAATAAAAAGTATGTTTTGAATTTGCACGTTCACGAAGGTGGGAATGGGAAGAAGGGGGCCTACATTTCGATCGGCTAAACGACCTCCGTGCGCATGCAAGGAATCTGCAATATTCAACTTCACATCAACTGGAAGCCGCGGTTCGTAAACAAGACGAACCCAGTCCCCAACCCGCGCATCATACCCCTCAATGCCGGCTTTCCAGACGGCGTCAGTAAACAAATCCACGGCATAACCCGGGGGGGCAGTGGCATCGTAGGGCACCCACACAAGAAGGGATTTTTGGTCCACGACACGAAGCGGCGTCAATCCATTCTCGGCCAACGCCGACCACTTGTCAGAATCCCAAACGCCGCTCTCCAAAACAAACAATTGCTCGTTTCCCATCACAACCTCTGAGATTTCGGACTCCACGGGGGGCGCATACATTCCCGAAACCAACGGTAGGAAAGCCAGAACAATCATTGCCCAAGCCTTCGACATGACACTCCGAGTATCCCTTTTTGTCTCAATCTTGCGGTTGTTCGTTCGCTCAATTCGCGCCAGCGCGTTTAAGGATGGATGGCGGGTCGGTCGGTCCGATGAAGGCCTATCGAGTGACAGGGACGGCACCTTTTGGGAGCCAACGGCAAGAGTTTTCTTACGACTTTACCGCAGAAAATGCTGAACAAGCAACCGACAAAACATATTCCATTCTTGGCTCACGTCACCGTGCTAAGCGACGAACCATCGCTATTGCTGACGTTTCAGAAATTGATCCAAGAACTTCATCCGAACCCCACATTCTTCATGATTTCCGTGAGCAAATCGCAGCTCAAGGTGGACCCATTTCACCCGTCAGCGAAGAAGAGTGAACCCTACGGTCGTCGCCTTCTTCAACTCCTAACGAATGGAAGGGTTGAGCCCGATGGTAGACCGAACCCAATTGCAGCGTATGGCGAGGGATGTTGAGGCATTGCGTAAACGCCTTGATGAAATTCATCTACGTATGGAGCAAGTGGATGCAGTTCTGTCCGAGCACAAGATTACCGCAGCATCTCTCAAGGCACTGATGGCCCATGAAGATCCGAACAACGCGTCGAGCCATGTTTCAATCGGTTCAGGAGTAAGCCTTCACTACCGCCACCAAGGAAGCGAAGAAGGCATCGCGCTGGTTGATTTGGGAGCAGGTGTTTTCGGTGAGCGCCACTGGTCAGATGCCCACGCCATCACACTCGAACGAGAAAGTGACATTCAACATCTTCGTGACGAACTGCAAGGGCAGGCCGAACAAACAGAAACCAATCTTGCCCAGGTGGCTCAGGCATTCAACACCGCTGCCGAACAACTCCAATCTCTTTCTGCCCCGCCCGCAGAAGCCAAACCTCTTCCACAACAACCTGTAACTGAACCCGAGCCGGAGCCGGCCAAACCTGCCCGAAGAGGGCGGAAACGGGGAATGTTCGGTAACGATTTGACATTGGATGACTGAGGCGATTGAATGGGCTTATTTGATAAATTTCGTAGCCGAGTCCGTGAAGTTGCAAGCGATGTTGATGAACAAGCACTTTCCGCAGATGCAGAATCGGCGGAAGCCAAAGAACTCCTCCATACAGCAACCGATGTAGCCAAGCCGTCCGATGATTGGGACGATTTGGAAGCGATTGAAGCCGCCGAACAAGAGGCCCAAGCAGCACCTGCGCCCGATAACGAATGGGATGAATGGGACGACGACGAACCAACGGCTCCAATCGCGCTCACCAAGAAAGAACGGAAATTTCTTGAACGCCAAGAAAAGGAACGAAAAAAGAAAGCGGCGAAGGTTGCTAAGGACATGAAGAAGCGAGGCGCAGTAGACATTGCTCGCCCGAGAGGCTCCAAAGTTGATTTAACCATGATGCGAACCACAACGGGACGGCAACTCGTCAAAGTCAAACAAGCCCCAAAAGGGTCCTCAAAAACGGCGAAACTGGAAACAGAAGCCGGAACGACACTGGACATTGAACTCGGGGGCGGGGTGGTCAGCGAGGGGGGGCGTATTATCAAGCCAAGTGAGGCTCTAGACAACCTCCTTGAAGAATTGGAATGGGTCCTCCTTGAATCCGATATCTCCCAACACGCTACCAATGCGCTCATCTCCAGCCTCCGTACCGCACTCGTGGGCTCCCGTTTGAGAAAGGGTGCTGAACTGCCAAAGGTTCTCGAAGCCGCCCTCAAACGAGCACTTCATGGGCTTTTGGAAGCCGGTTATTGGGACTTTGACGCGTCCGTCAAAGGATTCCTTGACGCAGGCGACTCCCCCGTCGTTATCATGATGGTTGGTGTCAACGGAACCGGTAAGACAACAACTGCCGCTAAAATTGCCCATCGCCTCCTCAAGAACAACATCAGCGTCATCGCTGCAGCAGGCGATACGTTCAGGGCTGGAGCCATCCAACAATTAGAATCTCATTGTGAGGCGCTCGGTATTCGTTGCATCTCAAGTCAGCGAGGCGGCGATTCAGCCGCGATTGCCCGCGATGCGATCGACTCAGCAAAAGCACGGGGCATCGACGTCGTCTTGGTCGATACAGCCGGACGGATGCAGAACAAAACCAACCTCATGAACGAACTTAACAAAGTCCGCAAAGTAACCAACCCTCACCTCACGCTCTTTGTCGGCGACTCGCTTGCAGGAAACGATGCCGTTGAACAAGCTAAGATGTTCCAAGAGATCATGCGCTTTGACGGGGCAGTTCTGACAAAAATGGATACCGATGCAAAGGGCGGGGCCGGGCTTTCGATTGCCTACGCAACAGGCCGACCGATTGTCTTTGCAGGAGTTGGCCAAGGCTACGAAGACTTGCTACAATTTGAACCACAATGGTTGCTGGACCAGTTGTTTGAGTGAGCGCATAGGAGAAGAACCCCCAACGCCTCGCCGCAACATGGCGGATATGTTTGCAGATGAAGACTCAGCCCGATTTTTTCAAATCGTTCAGATGTTACAACGTTCAACCATGCTTCACATGGGCTATTTACCCGACCAAGACCACACGTTTCACTACAACCTTCTGGAGGCCAAGGAAGGAATAGAGGTTCTACGAATGTTTCAGAAAAAAACAGAAGGCAATCTGACCACCCAAGAAACACAAATGCTTCGAACGGTCATCAGTGATTTGCAAATGCACTTTACTAAAGCACCACAACTGCATCGCAAGCGGCAAGAAGAACAGGCACAAAGCGAAGTTATTCGAGAGACATTTAACCATCCTCAGGACGGGCCAGTCGAAGACCTGTCAACATCGGCCTCTGAGGAAGAAGAATAGCGGTTGTTTGATGTGGAAGAACTCTGTGCGTTGCTTTGATTGGTATGGGCCTTGTCACCGACGTTAACGATGACGCAGCACCAACCGTCCTCATTGTTGACAACAATCCTATGGCGTCGATGCGCCTTACCAACCTCTTCAGAGCAAAAAATTTCAACATTGAACTTTGCGAAGACGGTGACAAAGCCGTCGATGAATACATCCGCCTTGATCCCGAACTGGTCGTCCTCTCCCTTGATCTCCCTTCCCTTGATGGCCACCTTGCAGCATTGGAAATGCGGGAGCACGGCGGAGAACAACGCATCGTGTTCGTGGCCTCAAGCCGTTTGGCCGAGCTCGCCCGTGATGCTTCGTTTTCTGCTGGCGCCGTTGCTTGGTTGCAAAAGCCGATTTCCAGCGAAGCGCTGGAGGCGTCATGGAACAGCATCATTGGAACCATCCCCGAAGCACCAGGTTTGGAAGATTTGGATTCCCTCTACCCGGAAGACCGCGTCAAAGTAGAGGCGGATGAGGGGGCGCTACTGCGTGAATTGCCCTTGCCTTTACCCGACCTCGTGCTACCGACCCTCCCTTCAGCGGAACTCATAATGGCAGAAGTAGCAACTCCTGCAAAAAAGAAGAGTTGGAAGAAACGGGCGGGCTTGCTTTTCATTCTCCTTTCAATCGGAGTTGGAGCAGCATACTACCTCGGATACGTTCCCGTTTGAATCATGACTTACCGGCGTTCACCTTGGCGCCTCATCTCACAAGGAGCCGGCATGCTCATCCAAGGCGACAAAGGCGATGAACGTAAAATCACTTTACCAATTCATTCATAGGCAAAAGGATTGTAGTGGTTTTATGAAAGGGCAAAAAACGCTTGCATTATCCCTCATCTTTCTGTTCCTCTGTTCCGGTTGTTTGGGCATGGTTGAACCTGAGGTGGAAGCCCCGGATGTCGTTCTCCCCGAAAATTGGTCTGAAGTTCCAGCACGAAGCATTGGCTCACCCCAGTTGGAAGGATACGATGATTGTGAGGACCTGGAGCGCTCACTCAAAGGTTCGATAGAAGAAGAATACAGAATCCAACTCTTGCAGGCTGCCGCGGAAGAATACTACTACGGCGGCGGTATGTGGTTAGAAGACGATATGGAAATGGTCGCCGACGATGCTGACGGAGGCAACTCAAAACAACCCAGAACCACATCAACGCGGGTTGAAGGCGAAGATTACTCAGGGACGAACAACCAAGAGCAAGGCGTCGACGAAGCCGATTTTGTCAAAACCGACGGATACAACATTTACTATCTACAAGGCCAAAAGTTACACATCTTCGGCGTCCCTGAATTTGGCCAACTTACCGATTTATCGAACACAACCGTAGAAGGAACACCACAAGCAATGATGCTTGATGGTGATGAATTGGTTGTCATTTCCACCCTGAGCCCATGGGGGCTTTCTCGAAGCAATCCGGTGGTTGAAGAAATGGGCTGGGACGGCGAGTATGGCAATTGGAGAACCTCAAGCCTGACCAAATTCACGGTTTATGATGTCACCAATCGGAGTGACCCCGACGTTGAGCGGGAGTTGTACATTGAAGGAAGCTACATCACGGCTAGAGAAGTCAACGGAACGGTCCGAACGATAAGTCACGCATGGATGGATGTGCAAGGGCTTCAGACTTGGTTGGACCTACCAAGCGGTTATTGGAACTTGGAGTATGACGACCCACTGCGCACCGAAGTGCGTCACAAAGTTGCATGGGAAACCATAGAGAACAATCGAAGAGCGCTTACCACACTCTCCCTTGAAGACCTTCTCCCCCAGGTCTACGAATACGGCGATGGGGTTGTGACGACACACACCATGACCGATGGAGAATGCGCCGACTTTGTGGCGCCGAAGGAAGGGTTTAATCGGGGCATATCCAGTATCTTTTCTTTAGACCTCACCTCAGATACGTTCGATTTTGAAGTTGACCACGTCGTAGGAACCTACCCTCAAGTTTACGCCTCCCAAGACCTCCTCGTTTTGGCTGAAAGGGCGTTTGATTGGTGGTGGTTCTGGGGCAACGAGGAAGCCAACGAGATGACCAACCTTCACACCTTTGATATCAGCGGGGAGACAACACTCTACACCGGATCCGGACGGATCAACGGAACGGTCGTCAACCAATTCGCACTCTCAGAGCATGAAGGCGTTCTTCGAGTCGCTAGCACGGTAGGGCAATGGGCGCGCTGGTGGGTGGAAGACCCAGAACCCATGTCCTCACAACTCGTGACCCTTGTTCGTTCCATGGATGTAGAAACAGAAGAACAGATTTTAGTTGAAGCAGGGCGAGTGGATGGAATCGCTCCAGGAGAGCGCATTTGGAGCGCTCGATTTGACGGCGACCGGGCCTATATCGTCACCTTTGAGCAAATCGACCCACTCTGGGTTATTGATGTCTCAGACGAGACGCAACCCACCATCTTGGGCGAACTTAAGGTGCCGGGAGTTTCCACATACATTCATCCACTGTCGCGAGACCACCTTTTGACCATCGGGTTAGGCCCTGCAAACGAAGATGGCACGGGCCTTGACTGGTCGGGAACTCAGATTTCCCTGTTCAACATTACAGACCCTACGGCACCATCGCAAGCCGCAGCCCTCAGACTTTCGCCGGTCAGTACCAACGAAAGCGATTGGGTTTGGTCTTGGTCCGAGGCAACTTATGAATCCAAGGCATTCCAATACTGGGCGCCAAAGGAACTTCTTGCAGTACCCCTTTCCACTTACAGATACGTGGACTATGAAATCAACAACCGCTACTATTGGTCTTACGAATATGTCTCAAAACTGATGCTCGTCCATGTCAACGAGACGACCGGGGACCTCAACATCTACGGCACAGTTGACCATTCCGACCTTTACTCACAAGATGAAAACAATCGATGGTGGAATGAATACAACATACGCCGCTCCATCTTTATGGGAGACTATGTTTACGCCATATCTTCCGCAGGCATCACTGCAACCAACCTGACCACGCTTGAAGAAACAGCACGGGTTTTGATTGCAGAGGATTCACTAACCCACGACACCGATGTTTCTGAAACATCCACAGATGAAGAGCGTGATCGAGACGGCGGAGATGGAGAAGGCTCCAGCACCGAAGACAGGCCTCAAAGTGACGAATAAGTGATTTCATGAATTTGAATGTGGGGTTGGTTGGCCACGGCCGATGGGGAAAGCGCCACCTTGAGACCTTAATTCAACTCAAAAAAGAAGGTCGCATCCAGCACATCTCAATATGCGACCTCGACCCCGACCGACTCGTCAACCTGTCGAAACAGGTCGATTCGACCTTCACCAATCTTGACCGCATGCTTGACGCCGGCGTGGTGAATTGCATTGCTGTTGTCACGCCACCCAACTCCCATCTTGAACTTGCTTCGAGAGCAGTTGAAAGGAACATCCCAGTGCTGATTGAAAAGCCGTTGAGTGACCGCTTGGAACAGGAGCCTGAATTCCTCAATTCTTTAAATCGGGGCGACACGCTCGTCACGGGGTTCCTTCTTCGTCATCATGAAGGAGTTGAGGCCATGAAACAACAACTGGCCGAAGGAGCCATTGGAACGTTGCTCGGGCTCCATTATCGCCGCAGGACAGAACGAGGGCGCCCCGAAGGCGCAGAAGCGATGAAAACACTGGCAATTCACGGGTTTGACCTTTCACTTTTCTTTGGATTGAAGGAAATGGCGAAGACGCCCCCCGGTCTCTTTGAACATGAACCTGAACGAATGCTTCTTGATGCAAATGGAGCGGGGCAGAAACGGCTCCTCATCGATGTATCCTGGAATGCAGCCACCGAACTTCGCGAACTGACTCTAATCGGGCAAAAGGGCAACCTCAACTTAACGTTCGGAGCAACGCCTGAGATGCATCTGAACCGCTCAGGTGTGCGGGAAACGGTTCAACTTACCAACACACACTCTCCTCTGTACAACGAATGGGTCTTCTTCCTCAAGCATGTGAAATCGAGAACTCCAACCATTTACCCACCGATCAAAGACCTTCGCACTCTCAACCAATGGTTCCAAGATTTAGAGCGGTATTGAATCGCCTCAAAACCATATAAGGTGTTGCGAGTATTCAAGAATCAACAGCACTTCCCCGTCTTCATGGGACTTGCTTTCTCAACCGTCCAACGCATGTTTGCCGCAACTTTGGTTGCTTCCCTGGGTGTTTGGTATCTCGAAGGAACCGTCACTGCAGGCATGCAGGCACTCATCGCCCTTTCGGCCCTCACCGGACTGATTTGGGGGCTTTCGGAGCGCGAAGTGATGACTTCAACCCTTCACCTGCAAGGTAACGGCCCGTGGCAGATGCTCGCCGTTGTCGCCAGCATCATCATCTTCGCACAGGTTTCAGTTTCGATGTGGGCCTTTCCAACCGTCGGCGCCTATGTTTTGTCGCTCGTTTTCGTTGGCTCATTTTGGCTTACGGGTTTTATGATCCAACCAAACGGCAACTGAGGAAGTTGTTTTCCGAATAGACGAATCGTTCGGTCTTCCATGCGAAGTGTCAAAGGCAGAAGCCGACGGCCTAAACACGAGTACTATGGCTACATTCGGCGACCACCCAGCATTACCTGACGCTCTTGAGGCCCTTCTGGAGGACGACGTTCACACGGTTTTCCTCAAAGCAGAATGCCCACCGCGAGTGAAACGAGGGACAATTGGACAACTCAAACTTGTCGAAGTTGAAGACAGTGGAACGGATTGGGATACGCTACGTGTAGAAGCACTCAGCGACGAATTAGCCGAATTGGTTGAAGATAACCGACACCGCAGCGATTGTTTTCTAGAAATTGACCGTAAAGGCTGCAAAGTTATCCAACTCGGGGATCTACGTATTGCATGCGCTTGGCCACCCTTTTCAGACGCACGAGAAATTACCGTGGTTCGGCCGGTTGCAAAATTAAGTATTTCCGATTACGATCTCGATGATCGCCTTATCACTCGTTTGAGCAACCATCACCGAGGCGTGTTCATTTGTGGGCGTCCAGGATCCGGAAAAACGACGCTCGCGCAAGCGATTGCCGAATATCTTGACACCGATGTCGGCGCATTGGTCAAAACGATGGAGGCCCCAAGAGACTTGCAGCTCGCTGACCGCATTACACAATATGCGCCACTGGAAGGCGACCTGGAAAAAACAGCAGAGATTCTCTTCCTTGTCAGGCCTGACTTTGTTATCTTTGACGAAGTACGCCGGGCACGCGATTTCGAGATTTTCTCCGACGTCCGTCTTGCAGGGGTTGGATTGTTGGGGGTGACCCACGCCAATTCAGCATTGGAAGCCATTCAACGCCTGATTGGAAAAGTTGAATTGGGGCTCGTTAGCCAGGTGCTTGATACCATTATCCATGTCGAGGCGGGAGCAATTCAACAAGTCCTTGAACTGCGAATGACGGTCAAACCTCCAACAGGAATGCAGGAAGAACTTGCTCGCCCGGTCATCGAGGTTATCGAATTCCCAAGCGGGAAAATCACGCATGAAATGTTTGCTTTTGGCTCTGAAATTGCCGTCGTTCCGATCGATGGAACAAAGAAGGACATGTCGCCCCTGAAAGCGCTCGCGAAGGAACAGATTGCTTCACACATACGCCAGTGGGTTGGTGTAGATTGTCAAGTTCAATTCAGCAGTGAAAGTGCCGCAACGGTCTATGCGCCGCAAAACATGATCGCAACGCTTGTTGGCCGAGGTGGAGAGAATGTCAAACAACTCCAAGATGAACTCGGAGGAATCCGACTCAGCATTGAATCGTTTGATGAAATGCCCGAATCGCTCGAACGACCCAACGCCTTTCGGTCTGACAAGCGGGGGAGGGGAAAGGGCAATTCCACTTGGGACAATTCCCGCAGAAAAGGTGGGAATAAGGGCAAGAAACCTCGTCGTTAACGAACACGGTGAAAAGAGGCCACTTCGGGGGCGTTCGAGAAAAATATCGGGACCACCTTTATGAGTGAATAAGCGGGGCTTACGGGATAGAGGATTGGTCATGTCCGTTGAAGAAACATCAAGAGAAAGCAACGAAAGTGGGGCCATTGCCTTCCTTCTTCAAAATCGCTCATGGATGAACGGAGCCTCCATTGTTCTGGTTCTATACGCTGTTTGGGCCGTCATCGAAGTCCTAACAAACACCTATTTCACGGGAATGCAAATCCCGCCGGTCACAGGGACTGAAACCAACATTGACCCTACCGACACACAACGAAACAACAGCGGCTGGGTTATGGCTTCTGGTGCTGTTTGCGGTCTGGTTGGGCTTGCAGTTCAATACGTCTACAAGGGCGCCCCACACGTAGATTCATCAATGGCTGCTACCGCTGCCATGATTCTTGACCAAGCAACAGCAGGGCGTGTCGATGAAGCAGAATTGATTTCAAGGGCAGAAGAAGCCGCTACCGTCGCAGCAACTGAGGTTGCTAAGGAAACAGCCGAAGACACTGTCATTGAGATGCTGGATCCCGACGCCGATATGGACGGAGATTCCGAAGAGTCCGAAGATTCCGAGGCGGAAGAATCCGTTGAAGAAGAAGCTGAGGCAGAAACCGAAGTGGAAGAAACAGTCGAAGCTGAAGCAGAAGTAGCTGAAGCGGAAGAAGAAGAAACCGTCGAAGAAGGGGTCGAAGAGGCTCCCGAAGAAGACATGAAGAAATTTTGAGGTGAAGAAAAATGTGGGAACATCGTAGCGTATCAGATAAAACATTCAAATTAACACAACGCATCTTACCGAGTGAGACATACGTCAAACTCATGGATGAAGTTGAAGCCGTGGTTGCAGATGCCGAAAAGCACAAATTCGACGACGCAACCTTCATGACATACATTCCCCGAAAGGGTCCCTGGGAAGAAATTCCTGCTTCGGATCACAGCCGAGCAGATGCACGAACCCGTTACATCGGACCAGCATCGGCCAAACTCCTGAACACCAACATCGTTCTTGGTTCTTCTTGGATTGACTCAGACCGTTTCAAATTCGAGCGACGAATTGAGAACATCTCTGATTACCTCAAGCAAAAGACCGTTATCAACGCCAACATGTGGACTCCAAAACAATTGTTCACGACTCAGACCTTCTTCTTTTGCTCAACAGGCGACGAAGAGCGAATGGGCGGGGCGATTCTTGAAGGCGATACACTCAATGAGAACCACCTGCTTCTCGGAGCAAAAGACGGCAAGGACTTCGCTGAATGGGAAGTTATTCTTTGGGGGCTTGGACACCGCGGTGTTGTGCCCGACTCAGACCCTCTGGACCGAGTCTATTACCCATCATTGATGCACCGTAACGTGTCATTCAACAACCGTGTGGGATGGATCCGATATTCACCTGCTGGATTTGGAAAGGACGCATCGGGTTACCTGATGACCCGACCTAACACTTGGATTTGGCCTGCCGTTAACGGAAACCGTGAAACAGCAACAGCCTTCAACCTCCTTGTCAATCTTCCAGACCGCCGTTCTTCGTTTGGTGAAGAAGGAATTTCGGACGTTTACCTGACCACAGGAAAAACTTCCCTTTACACCATGATGGGAATGATGCAATCTTCAACCGTACGCCAAGCATTTGGTGCGGGTTCAGAAATGGTTCCATTGGAATTCCATTGCATCGAACCTGGACTTGACGAGTGGATTGGAAACTCCAGCGACGAAGACAAGTACAGCCGACTGTTTGAGGTCTGCGCAACCCTTGGATACATTTTGACCGACCCCCAAGTCGGAACACTTGGAGGGGCCGCTAAGCGCCGTCGCCTCATCATGTACCCAAGCGACCAGGGCAATCTTTTGACCTGTGCTAACGCCAGCCAAGTTGCTGACCATGCCCTCAAGTCCAACTACGGCTCAACCGTGTTCACCAAACTCGACCAAGCTGATTTCATGAACCGCGTGACTCGACGTTTCAAGGCCTATGCAGACCTCGTTGCCGCTTCAGATGTTGCAAAAGGCTCCCGCTGGATCAGCCAGGCAGAAGTTGATGGCGAGAAGATGATTGGTCCAAACGTCCACTCCATTCTTTCCGTTCGCGGATATGATATTTTGAACATGCAAGAATACCTTGACACCTTCAATGACGTTTCTGCAGCACCAGAACGCTTGATGCGCCGCATCATCCAATCCGTTGCTACCAACGCCTTGAAGACAGTATACCCGGTTGACCAACTTGGTGAATCTGCAGGACCTGCACCGTTTGAACACATCTTCAATTCGTCCGATGATAATCCGTTGGTCTACTACACCGATGTTCGCTTTTTGGTTCCAACATCCATCGACAAACTTCGCTTCCAGACAGCTTCTCGTGGAGCAGACCGTGGACGCATGCGTGAGGCCTACGCCGCACTTACCAACGCCGACCCAATGACGAGCCTCTCGATTCAAGACCTCTGTCTACCGTTCCTCGCCGACCTCGGTGAAGATACATGGCAGACCGGTACCGGAATCAACGAAAATGAAATCATCGTCGAGGTCACCATGGCGGTCAATCCGGCTCGTGTTTGGCGAGCATACCTTGACCCAACCATCAAGGAAGTTTTCGACATGCCAAAGGGCGACAAGGGCACAGCCGCACAACTATGGGGCGACGTGTTCATGACCAACGATGTTCTTCATGACAAGATGGTGAAGGACGGCAACGAACACTACCTCAAATTGTTGAAGATGGCCTACCATTGGTCCCACAACGAGTCACAAAAGGCTCACAAACTTGGCAAGCATGCAAAGAAAGCACCTGCTAAGAAAGCGCCTGCTAAGAAAAAGTGATTCAAGGGATAAAGGGTTCAAGAAGTTGAGCCTCCAGGGTTGTTCTAATGGCTCAAGCAAACAATGACGGCAGTGGGCGCGCGCCGGTTACAATTGTACGGCCAACCACTACCGTAACAAGCGGTGTTGGCGTCACCCAGAAACTCGTTACAGCCGCCGTAGCCTTTGGTGATTTAATGCGGGGAACCTTTGGCCCCCAAGGCTTGGACAAGATGCTCTACAAAACCAACGGAACGACAGCGGTAACCAATGATGGCGCTAAAATCGTAGCAGAATTGCTCGTGAAACACCCTGCGGCAAAGGCCTTCGTTCAACTCGCTGAAGCACAAGAGCATGCATGCGGGGACGGAGTAACTGGCTGCATGATCTTCGCAAGTGAACTCATGAGAGAAGCCGGACGACTGCTTGGTCGGGGCTTGCATCCACTGATTCTGAACGACGGTTACATCAAAGCTGCAGCAGTGACGCGTCAATCCATAGAATCAAGCTCAACGCAATGGGACAAGTCTCGTGAACAACTCGTTCACGTGGCCAAGACATCAATGAATGGAACGGCCGCAGACATTGCCGGCTCGTTCCTCGCTGAATTGGTTGTGGACGGATTGCAAACGGTATCGCGAAGTGATGATGGAGTCAATTACGAAGACATTCGAATGTCAAAAAGAACACAGGGTAATCTACAGAATTCGCGTCTTCTGGACGGTTTAATTCTGGACACAGCCTTGATTCTAGACCGCTTACCTCGTCGCTTAGGTGCCGGGAAATTGGTTGCTCTTACGTGTCCTCTCGATTATGAAACATCTTCGAGAGATGCCGATATTGAGGTTGAAACGGCCGATGAATGGATGGCTTTTGTTGATGCTAAGGATGGGATTTTGAAAAAGAAAGTCAAACAAATATTGGATACTGGTGCCACTGCTATTTTTTCTGCTGAAACCATTGAACCCAGCATTTTCCACATGCTAACCGATGCTGGTTGTTTCGTCCTAGGCGGACTTGAACGAGCAGGCATTGAAGACATTGCCAAAGCATCAGGGGCTTCAATGTGCGACCATCTTGACGACCTTTCGGCATCATTCCTTGGTAACTTTGACCACCTCACAATTGAAACCAGCGAAAGTTTGGACGGACGCAGAGAACGACTTTGCATGAGATTTGGAGATTCTGCTGGACTTGCTACTATTGACGTAGGAGGCGGCGATGGCGTGGCTGCGGATGAAGTGATTCGCGGCTTGTACGACGCACTTCGTTCGACCGCTCAAGTGATGGAAACCCATTCACTTGTACGCGGAGGCGGGAGTGCAGAGATGGCTGCTGCCCTTGCGGTTAAGGAGGCGGCTGAACAAGAATCAGGCCGTCAAAGATTGGCCATGGAAGCCTTTGCACGAGCGCTTGAATCGATTCCTTCAACACTTGCTACCAATGCGGGTGTTGACCAATTGGACACGCTCCTCGCGCTTCGTTCTGCACACCGTAACGGAAACAACCAAGCAGGAATCGGCCCCTCCGGCTCCGTTGAGGTGGTTGAACATGCATGGGCGCCAACCGAGACACTTCTGCATGGAATTGAAGCCGCCACAGAAACCGCCTGCGGGTTGCTGCGAGTCGATCAAGTCATTTCGGCCCGTGGAGATTGACCTCTAAATGAGCCAATATGGCTGTGCGCTATCTTCAAGACCATTGGACGGGGCCAATACGATAACGGGACTCCTGCATGAACGGTAAAGAATCATCCCGACCCCGTGCATTACTGAGCGTTTGGGACAAGACAGGAATCGTTGAATTTGCTGCAGGTTTAGCAGAGTTAGGTTTTGAATTGGTTTCCACTGGGGGAACAGCAAGGTTGCTCCGGGAGTCAGGACTCAATGTTCTTCATGTTTCTGATTTAACCAACCATCCTGAAATTTTTGACGGGAGGGTCAAGTCACTTCATCCAGCCATCCACGGGCCGCTTCTTGCACGCCTTCACAAAGAAGACGACCGAGCAGAACTGGACCGACTTGGATATTCGCCCATTCGCCTGGTTGCATGCAACCTTTACCCCTTCTCAACCGCTGCCGCTCAAGAACCTCCTATGGATGACAACCCCTTGCTGGAAATGATTGACATTGGCGGACCAACGATGGTCCGTGCTTCGGCAAAAAACCACCAACACGTTCTCATCGCAACCAATCCAAAGCGATACAACGATCTTCTCAAAGCGATTCGAGCAGTTGAAGATGTCACTGAAGTTGACATGAGCCTGCGCCAAGAACTTGCCCTTGAGGCCTTTCAACACACTGCTGCATACGATTCCGCAATCGCCAACGAACTTCATCTACGCTTCATCGGCGACCCAGCTGCTTTCTCTGATGTCAACGAACAAAGCGAACGACTTCCCTCGACGATGCTCTCATCCGCCCACATCATGCACACCCTAAGATACGGAGAAAACGCTCATCAGGCCGCTGGTTTGTACGTTGACCCACTGAATGCTGGTCAACACTCAACGTTGGTGACAGCATTGGTTGAAGGCGGTAAAGCAATGTCCTACAACAACTATTCAGATGCTGATGCAACCTTGCGTCTTTGCCGTTCACTTTCTACAGACGAATGGCCACAAACGCCTCATGCATGTGTTATTGTCAAGCACAACAACCCATGTGGCGCATCACTGGCTGCAACCCAAAAGGAAGCGTTTGACATGGCTTTGGCGAGCGACCCAGAGTCAGCGTTTGGCTCCATTATTTGCTTCAATGAACCAGTCGAGGCTGAAACGGCGGCTTCAATTGGAAATCTCTTTGTCGAAGTCCTCATGGCTCCAGCGTTTTCACCCGAGGCAAAATCTCTTCTGATGGAAAAGAAAAACCGTCGCTTGCTCACCATTGAATCCCCTCAAGACCGTTTGGCTCCTTTGGAACGAATCCTTGTTCGTAAACCCGTCGAAGGGGGAATGCTGGTCCAAACCGAAGAACCACCCATCATCGATTGGGCAGAGGCAAAAACCGTCACAGAGCGAGAACCCACTCAGGCACAAATCGATAGCATGAAATTCGCCGTACGCGTATGTGAGCAAGTGAAGTCAAATGCGATTGTCATGGTACAAGGTACAGCGACAGTTGGAATAGGGCCAGGGCAAACCAGCAGGGTTGAAGCCGTGCGAATCGCCGCTCGACGTGCTGGCGACAAAGCCAAAGACTGTGTCCTCGCATCCGATGCATTTTTTCCATTCAAAGACGGCCTTGAGCAAGCTGCAGAAGCAGGCGCTGCCGTCGTAGTTCAACCGGGAGGTTCAATCCGTGACCAAGAAGTCATTGATGAAGCCAATACCCGCAACATAGCAATGATATTCACAGGACATCGCCTTTTCAGGCATTGACAATTGTGAAGCGGTGAATTATTTTGGGACATCTAAACGACGTAGGAATGACATATTTTGAACACCTTTTGAGAGCGTTTCGCTTATCATTCAGATTTGGCTTGAGCTCAATACAATTGATCATTCACGGAATTTTTCCGATGTTGTTCATCGATGGAGGCAAGAAAGCTGCAGAAGTGTATGATTCCTTCCAAGTAGAGTAATCACGCAGTTGTGGGCACACGCCATCCAACCCACCATATCCCGAGCACCGCAATAATGGAAATGGTGACTTGGCCAAATCCGGGATCTCCTGCTTTTGTGACAAGCCAAATGGAAGAAGCAGAAACAAACCCGATTAATCCACAAATCACAATCTTTGAATGGAAGGGAAGGGCCTTTCCAGATCTGTAATACCCCAATAAAGGGCCCCCAAAGTACCGATTGGTAATGAGCCAGTGAAACAACTTCTGGGATGAACGCCCGTAGCAATAAGCAGCAGCTACCAGCCATGATGTTGTTGGAAATCCAGGGAGGAATATGCCAATTCCAGCAAATGCAACAAACAAACTACCGACGGTGATCCAAACACCACGGATAAATGCGTTCGCACTCGGTTTATGTTCAGCTAGCACCAATGCAACAACTTCAGCGTCTTCCAAGAGGGCGTATTTTGAGGCGATTTCCTGTGAAGCCTGGGCTCTCACAAAAGACTTCGTAGCGATTTCAGTCACGGGACCCCTCAATCCTTGCGGCACGCTGAGCCTTCAAAAACCCCTCCGATATGAACGAAGTAATCAAATGAAGGTGAGTTTTGGGAAAATCATGACAGGAACGCCAATTGGCGGAAGAGTGGCGACAGTTGCGAATCCGCTTCGTTGTGCGGTTTTGATTTCCGGGTCGGGTTCGGGAATGCAAGCACTGGTCAAAGCCCAACAACACCACGGCCTTTCCCACACCACCTCCGTCGTCATTTCCAACCGGTCGGAAGCAGGAGGAGTTCAACTTGCCGAGGAACTCGGGGTGGAGGTCAAACTTGTCTTGCCTCCAAAAGGGACCGAGAATACAAGGGCTGCCCATGAAGATTTGATCATGGAGATTCTTGAGCAGTATGACATTGAATTCGTGGTTCTTTCCGGCTATATGCGCCTTCTATCCCCCCATCTCCTCGAGTCATGGCGAGGGCGAGTCGTCAACATTCATCCTTCTTATCTTCCTCATTTTCCCGGCGCTCACGCCCATAGAGATGTCCTTGTTTCTGGGGCTAAGTTAACCGGTTGTACCGTTCACATGGTGGACGAAGGGATGGACAGCGGGGCTATCCTTGCTCAGGAGATCGTTCCAGTGCTCAGCGGGGACGACGAGGTTTCATTGAGCAAGCGAGTCAAGGTTGAGGAACATCGGCTCTATCCTCGGGTGCTGAGTTGGATTGCCCAAGGCTTTGTTACCATGAAATCCGGGAAAGTTCATCTCGATGTTCCTCAAGTTCTTCATAACGATTGAAATTGGTGAAACATTGCCCAATATCTTTCGTGTCAATGGTCGGTAAGGATTCAGTCATGCTACGCATTGAATCCATCCTCACGGGTAGGGAAAAGGATTGTGGGATGTACGAGAACAAAGGTTGCCTTCGCCCGTTCGCATCGACAGGGACTCCTCCAAGTTGTGCTCGTTCCAAGAAGGCCATGCATGCTTTTTCCTCAAAGAGGAATGCATCACAGGGCACCAATAAGACGTTGCCATCAATCCGGTTTAGAGCCCATTCAACAACCTGATGAACACCGTTACAATGCGACGGGTCAGCCCATGTTTCACCTTCAAAAAAACCGACTCGCCCCCCGTCTCCACAAAGCACAATAACGCGATGAGCTCCACAACGTAACAAGACGTCTTTTAGTCGGGCAACCCCTCCATACATCAACGCCTTATCCCGTCCCATTCGCTGACTTTCTCCGCCTGCTAACAGTAGTACAGTGAACGACATGAGGGCTCCTCAGTGCATGCCGTCAAGACGGTTTAATGCCTCTTCTAATTCTTCAAGCAAGCCTCGAACGCGGTCAAGAAGCGCCTTTCTTTCCCGACTCGAACGAGCTTCTGGTAGCCATTCGAGAAGACGGCGTACATCACGCGCATCTCGATCAACAGTCCATCGTAAAACACTCTCAAGAACAGGGTCTTCCGCTGGAAGGAACCGTTCCGTCATGGTCAATACACTCTGCAAGATGTCCATCAATGCTCCGATACGAGAAGGCGTTCCCTAATTCGTTCGAACAGTTCTCCACCTTTCGGAGCGGTTGATGCGAGACGACGGGATGCAACGGTTTGCACCTTTCTTAGAGATAAAAACAGAACACAATATTGGTGCCAGTGAGGGCTTTGTTCACTTGCCGCAACCAACCACTCATCGCTCGGAGAAGAGTGGCCGCCACGAACGATTTCTTCTGCAACTTCAACCACTGCTGATAGCGGCTCTTTCGTTTGTAGAAGGTGAATAAACGCCATCCAGGGATCTTGAGCAAGGTCTTCTAACGATAAATTTGCAAGAAACAAACCCGCCATGGAAACATCTTCTCGCCCGTGCCGTTTCCAAAGCGACGGGATCAGCTTTGCTAGTTTTCGTTGGTTGGGGGAGTGGGTTAGCATCCAGGAACTAATTTGGCGCAAATCCGGCAAAGGACTTCCCATATGGAACGAAAAAGTTCCATCTTGTGTTGTGATATCGGTTCTCGGTTTGTTCGCAAAATTACCAACGCAAATCACGTAGGATTGTTTGAGAAACTTCATCATCTTGCGTTTGGACTTTAACAATGAAGTTGGTTGAGATTCCAACCAGTCGTCAAGATGAGGATTCAACGGGTTTCACCCTCATTGATTCGTTTTCGAAACGTATCAAAGAGGTCCCCCACCATACCGACCGAATCCCGCAAGGTATTCATCAAGGTGTCAATGACGGCAGCATCTTCATATTTTTCTTTGACCATTTCACGCAACTCAGCCTCAATTTCTCGATGCTGTTCATCGTCAATATCAAATTGTGAGCGAAGATGAGCAAGGACACGAAATTCATCCCGTGAAAGCGAGGCGTTAACGATAGCGACTTCAAACACCTTTGTGTAAATCAAGCGCATATTTTCGGGCGAAACCGAATCTCCAGGCCGAGAATCACGATCGGTTTGAATGGCTTCGTAAATGTAGGCGGGCTCGTCGGGGGTTAATCCCAAAACGTTGGCGAGTTTGATGATGAGGCGCTTCTCTTCCCGAGTAAGAACGCCATCGATGAGCATGACCTCAACGGTGGAACGGAAAACATCCAAACTCCCGAGTTCCGGCGATGACACATGTTCATCCAATACCTTCATCCACTTGAAGAATCCGTTTCAAAAAAACGTAATGTGAAGGTTTCGTTTGTGGAGAGGATTCAAAAGGGGTCGGCTCCTGGGATATCTGTTCACATTCACTTCATCCTTCCGAGGATGGTTGCAAATGACAGCGCCAAACAGACTGCTTGGCGCCGATTATGCAAAGTTCATGTGTTCGTAAGAAAGAGGAATTCTCATGGGAAGAAACAACACTAACAACCGCTCTGGCGGTGGAAACTCAAAAGGCAAGGCTATGAAATATCAAATTCGAGCCGATATTAAAGTGAACGGAACGGTCCAACGCAAGGACATCATCGGGGCCATTATGGGTCAAACCGAAGGGCTTCTTGGCGATGAACTTGAACTTCGAAAACTCCAACGGACCGCTCGTATCGGACACGTTGATGTTGAAATGGAAACTAAGAACGGAAAAGTGCATGGAACAATCACCATTCCAAGCAGCATGGACAACGTTGAAACGGCTATCATTGGTAGTGCGCTAGAAACAATTGACCGTATTGGACCGTGCAACTCAATCATCAAAGTTGTTGAAATCAGCGATATTCGTGCAACGAAGCGAACCGCTGTTGTTGACCGAGCAAAGGAATTACTCCTTTCTCTCGTCAACTCAGGAGAAGCCGCCTCAAAGACTGTGATTGAAGAAGTTCGCTCCGTTCTCACGACCGGAACTGCAACATCATTCCACGGACTAACCTGTGGGCCCAATGTCGAATCATCAACTTCCCTGATTATCGTGGAAGGCCGAAACGATGTTCGAAACTTGTTGAACTGTGGCTTGAAGAACGCCATCAGTGCCGACGGATCCGGTAACATCAAGCAAGAATTGATTGACCTGGCAAACAGCAAGGAAAGCGTCACAGTCGCCATTGATGGTGACCGGGGCGGTGAAATGCTATTCCTACAACTTTACGACACGATGAAGGTTGACCATGTTGCTCAAGCACCTGTTGGTCAAGAATGGGAATTGCTCCCTCAAAAGACGGTTACCATGCGCCTCCAAAAGAAGGTTGACGCTGCCAAATTCAAGCACCAAATCGACAACAAGGAAGCCAAAGACAACGAAAAGTTCGGCGGCGAAAAGGACAATGACTGGGACAAAGATATGGACGAAGAATTCAGTGTTGAAGAAGTTGAACCCGCTCCAGCAGACATTCAAGAGTTGTTTGACATGGCTGAGGACATCGGCAAGAACAAGGCCGTTATCCGATTTGCTGACGGCACATATTCCGAACAAATCGGTCCCTCAAAGCTTGAAGCAGCAATGAGCGAATCCGAGGAAGCAGAGGCTGTTATCTTCAATGGGCCAGTGACTGGAAAGGTACTTGATTACATCAATCAATCAACCGCATCCACATTGATTGGAACCAAAGAAGGCAAGGATTTCAAGGCTCCAGAAGGCGTCAAGATTTGGCTTTCTGAAGTTCACCGCTGAGTAAGCGGTTCGTTGAAAAGCAACATCGCCTTTGCCCGTCTATGGACGAAGATATTGCTACGGACTGGCCCGCCCAAGAGGATGAGGCAGAACCTTCTCCCGACGACATAATTCCAGAGGGTGCGAACCAACTTGACGTTCCCCGTGACGATGAAATACAAGAGGATAACGACCCCGAAGTCACGTCTACTGAGGGCGACAAAGCGTCAACAGAATGGTCGTTTCCTGTACGAGCAGCACCTATTTTGGCGCTCCAAGGCGAAACGGTAACCGAGTTTCCTTTGAGCCAACATATATCTGGGCATCAATCAACCTCACTTGTCATTGATGAAAAATTGATGAGGATGGTTGAATCTCGGTACGATGCAGACGGCATCCGCCGGCTCAATGTCCGCATGGCCCTCGTCAAAGAGCATATTTCCGGATATTCCCACACGCATCTCGATATCTTTCAGCGCTTGATGCCCATCTGGGCGGGTTCGATTGGGTTCGGTTTGTTTGTTTGGGTTATGATGTTGACCAACCTCCCCATGATTGGGGGAGGGGTATTCATTTTGGCTGGACTTGCAGGAATACTATTGGCTAAATTGGATTTGCACCGTATTTCCTTTTCTGACCACGGTGGCCGCCATGACTTTTACCTCTCTGGATGGAGGCAAAACCCGTTTTTGATTTACAACAGTACAGCCCTTCTAGGGCCGGCTTTTGTTGGCTTTCTAAGGGATGGAGAAATGAACACTCAACACATTGATGTTATCGTGGAGTCCATGAAACAACCTGCACAGCCAGCCCCGGCTGTGATTGAGCAAACAAAGGCTCTGCCTGCCCCGATCCCACAACCTCCCCATAGTGTTGCACAACAACTCCCTCTGCCGTCGCAGATTCCAGCACCCCCCTCGCCACAACCTACCCCGTTGGCTGGGCCTCCAATTAGGTCGCCTCAAGCCAACATTCCACCGCCGCCAGTCGCAGCCCCGATTCCTGCACCGCTCCCGCTGCCCTCAACACCGCAAGCTCCAACAATGGTCCCACTCAACTCACTCCCGCCACCCCCGTTACCGCCACCAACGTCGCCAGTTGGGGCACCGGTTCGAGACCCTCTGTGGGATTGAATCAGGCAACAACGCCGCCTGCAGAAGGCAAGACGATGGCGTCATAGAGGCGCAACGCCTCTTTTTTGATATCAGCAAGGTCGTGAGGTAGAGCGTATTCGTCCTGCATCATCGGGACCCGGCGGCCTGGACCTGGTATCCGGGTAAGTGCTGTTCCAAGTTCAGTTGCGTCTTTCAATAGATCCCCACTCGCTCCTGAATGACGTGATTCTAACCGATGGCGCATCCACTTCTTTAGGGGCTTAATCGAATTTGAAAGTACCGTCAGGATCTCGGCTCGCTGAGCGTCTTCATTGCCGCCATCGGGCAGGCACCTCAACATAATTCGCAGTAAGCGAGCAATACGAACATCACGGGGAGTGACGTTAACATGTCCAGCGATTGACCTTCGCACCTCCGTCATTGCATTGAGGCCGGCATGTTCAGTTGAATGGGCAGCATCGCTCAAACCAAGTTGTGAGAGCAGCGATGCCAGAGCGTTCAAAGCGGCAGAAGTCTCCTCAACATTGCCTCCTTGAGGTTGAATGGGCGTGACCTTAGTTGCAACCTCCAAAGGCTCACTTACGACTTTTTCTTTCACCTTCTCAATTCCGTGACCTTCTGACCTTTCTTCAATGACTTCAGGTAAATCCTCAAGGTGGTCTTCAGAAGGGGCATCAACCACCACTGCATCGGTTTTGGGAGTTGAGGGGGGTTCCATAACCGGAGGCGTGGGCTCCACAGGCTCAACATGACCTTCCCTTTGAACAGGTTGTTCCATGGCTTCAAGCATGGCTTCATGAGCATCCTCAAGGGCGTTCGCTGGTGCTTGAACGGGGTGCTCCTTCTCCGGGAGTGGAACCAAGGTTGGACGGACCGTTTTTGGCTTCCATAATTTGAGTTCAAACGTTTCGTCTTCTACGGCTCTTTGGGCAAGATGGGTCGATAATGCTGGGATTTTTTCGCTCAGCGATGCTAAACGGGAAGGGCGCCTTAAGTCCAATTCAATTTGCAATGCCCGATTGATGTCTTTATTCCAGGGAAGGTGCTGAAGTCGGCGCCTCAACACTTCGTGATGTTGGACGTGATGCCGTGCCAGATTGAGTTGGCGAGCGACATCTCCAGGTTGATCTGGGAGGGCTAAAAGCCAGTCTTCAACATCCCACCCCATTTCCTGAAGTTGCTCAACCTCACGGTTTAATTGCGATATAAATCGGGTTGGGAGTGAAGATGCAGTGTCCAAACTCGTGGCTGAATCCGAACGCTGCAGGGCAGCAACATAACGTTCAAATTCACTGAGGTTCATCATTGATGTATCGCGTTCAATAGCAATTTTATCGGCGATTCTCAAATCTGCAAGCTCTCTGTTCAGCATGTCACGGTGGCGGGCGTTTCGTCGGGTCCTTTCACTGATAAATCGCTCAGATTCATCCATTAATTCCTCATAGAGTTCAGTTTCTCGCAACAACCGGACTCGCCCAGTTGCCCCCTCCTCGCCTTCAAAGGATACATCGAGGGCCTCCAAATCTTCAATGAGCGCAACGGCCCGCTCCCATTTGGGGCGTGCGTGTGTTAACAGTTCCATGGTTCTTAGAGGATCTTCAAACAGCCTTTGCCGCCAATCCTCAAGGAGCATGCCGGCACCCTCAAAGTGGTCCAGAAGAGACAGGCCGTCAAGCTCCAATTGCTTCCAAAGTTGGTCTAAAGCGTCAACAGCGTCTTGTAATTCTTCTGTGTGTTCGAGTTTTCCAACCCACCCCCGACTCACCTCAACACGGCTTGGCCAATATTTTTCAAAGCGATGCCATCGTTCAACCAAAGTCAAATGGTGAGTGATTGAGTCTTTGATGGAGTCTAAATTTGCTTCCCATTCCATCAACTCACTCGGATGAAGATCTCCTTCGTGAGGGAACACAATGCCCCGGCCCCTCCATCCATCGATGATCGATGAAACCTCTAACCGACGGTCTTCAAACGTCTGGCCCAGGCGACTGACCTCTTTTTCCATCCCGTTGAGTTCACCGGTTTGTTCAATATTGGTTAGCAAAGAGCGCCGATGTTCCAATTCTTGGCTCATCTCCTCATCAAACGGGGTGATGTGTTGTGCAATTGATAGTTTGAGTTGTTCACTTATGTGGTGAAATCCCTGCCATCTTTCAATCACAGCAAAAGCGTCCATCAGTGCTTCTCGTTCAATATCGGGGAGATCGTAACCCATTGTTTTCAGGGAATCATACCCCTGCCTCATGACCTTACGTTGACGGTCTTCATCCATTTCGATCATTTCCAGATGGCGAAACAATTCATCGAAACGCTCAGGTTGCGTGAATAATGGATACAGGATTTGAACCGATGCAGCACTCGATGGGTCCAGGTTTGCTAGACGCCGATAGAGTTGAAGCCAGTCATTTCCAAAACCGAATTCATTCCAAGCCACTTTTCCACGCTCCAAAGCCGGCTCCCAAGGCGCATACTGGGCCATCGTCCGTTCAAATGAAGAAAACGCATCATCTATGGCAAACGGGTCGGAAAGGGCTTGTGTACTCAATGAAAAATCTACATCATGGCCTGGGTGGCCAGCCCCGAATGAAACGATTCGGCCTTCAATTTGAGAAGCTCGTTCACGCTGAGATTCAAGCCAAGCCAAACGTTCCACAACATTGGATTCATCCTCGTGTAGAAATGCCTCTACACGGGTTCGCTCAAATCCAAATCGAACAAGGGATTCAAGGCGCTCAGAATACCAAACGCCCCCGTCGACCTCATCCGTCAATTGACCTCACCGAACCTGCTTCGTTACAGGGAGCCTTTGAATGTGAGCAAAGGTGGAAAGGAAAAATGCTTCATTTCCTCTCAATTGTCCAATTCGGGGGAGATTAAAGACTCTCTAAACAGGCACATTCCCCCTTCTTTTCGCCGCAGACCATAAAGGCACACCGGACGGGTGAGGGTCAATGAGCGCTTTTACCGTCGTTGTAGGATTAACCACACTCAGTGCTGCTGGTGCAGTTGGATATTGGATGCTAAGCACCAGTAAACGGGTCATTCGCCTTCTCGATATACAAACACTTCTCAGGGAATCACAAGCCACCCATTTCCACCAACTCAACCGATCCGCAGAAGATACCCAGCATCAGGTCAATGGACTTCAAGAGACCATGAATTCCCTGCGAGCCATCCATCCAGAAATTGATGCATCCCTTACCGTTCATGCCTTCTTGAAACGCCATGAGGGTTCATTGGAAGTGGCGATGGATGCCTCTGAAACGTGTCATGCACTGGAGAGCATTGTCCAACACCAAACGGTTGAAGCCGTTGGCGTCTCATCGTTGACGCCTATACACCAAGCCATGTTGAGACGGCTTCTTGCCCTGCTGGACGCCCATCATCACACGATGGCTGATCTTAGGGTGAATTCAGATACTGCACATCGTCTTGGACTTGCCGCTCTTAACATTCAGCACCACGTGTGGGCTGAAAGCGCTCTTGGAGTTGCTTACCAGCGCTCACCAGGCCATGCGAGTATTGTAGAGGGCCTGGAATACATCGCGCGACTTCGTGGTGATGAAGCATTGCAGCGCCATTGGCTTGAAGCCCGCATGAAAATCACACCCGACGACCCAGCATTGCTTCGTTCACATGCACATCTTCTTGCCTCTATGGGGGATGAAGAAGCAGAACGTGCAGTCCGACGTCTCGAAGCACTTGGAGTTGATACAGCCGCAGACCGTTCCTTGTTATCTGGGCTGCGGGCTCGTGCGGGCGCTCGTTCGGAAGCCCTTGAGGCCATAGAACAGGCGCTTGAGGAAGACCCAAGCCGGCACGAGGACTGGCTTTCATATGCCCTTTTGCTTGAGGCTGATGGAGAACTAACACTCGCTCTAGAAGCTAACGAACGCTGCTTGACGTTAGAACGCCAATGCGGTGAAGCATGGGCACTCAAAGCTCGTTTGCTCGCAGGTGGGAACGGCAACGAACGTGACGCTCTGAAGGCTGCAACGCACGCAGTTGCATTGGAGGCCGGTGGCGTTAACACCATTTTCCTTAAATCCGAACTTTTGGAGTTAGAAGGCTCAGGTGTTGCTGCTGAAGAAACGCTGATGGGGGCGCTGAAAGCACAACCAATGAACGGAGAACTTCGTGCTAGAATCGCAGGAAAACTCCTTCTCAATCATCGAATTGATGAGGCCCAGGAACTGCTGTCATCAACGCCCGATGGTATCGACCACGCTCTGCTTCATGCTGTTGAAGGGCGCCTTCACCTCGCCCACGCAGACCGGCACCGAGATGGAACCGGACAAACCGACACCGCCCTTCTTGATGCTTCATTAAAGTCGTTCAATGGAGCCTTGTCTCTTGATCGCGAATTGGGTGTTGGATGGCTGGGACTTGCTCGCACCCAACGCATGCTCGGCGATGTTGAGGTTGCCAGCGAATCTCTCGCCCGAGCGCGCCGTTTGATGAATGAAAACGATGCATCCGTAGCATCCGAATCCGCTCTCCTCGCTTTAGATACCAACGATGTCAACGCAGCGTCAGGTTACATTGATGCAGCAGACGTCCACGGAGCCAGTGCGACGGTGGCCTACGTCCGTGGAAACATAGCAGCCCGAACGGGGCGCCTGGAAGTGGCTCATCAAAAGTTTACAGAGTGTTTGAATATTGACCCTGCTCACATTCGTGCCCGCCTAAATCGCAGTTCAGTCTCGATGGCAATGAACGAAGGCAGGAGTGTACTTGATGACGCTGAGATTCTTCTTGACATGGCTCCCATGCTCGCTCTTGCCAGAGTCCGAAAGGCGGAAGGCCACATGATGCTCGGAGAATGGGAGCATGCAAGCAAACAACTTCGCCACGTACTTGAGACCGCCCCCCACCATACCCACGCCCTCACTCAACTCGCAGCGTGTTACATGAGTATGGACCGCCCGGAGCGAGCAGAATCGCCGCTTAATGAGGCTCTTCGCCATTCTCCAGAACATGCTCCAGCATGGCACCAGCGCGGGCTCCTTTATCTTGAATGGTCAAAAATTGACAACGCTCTTTCGGACTTTGAAGCAGCGGTTCGATGCGACGGCCAACACTTGGATGCGCGTTTGCACATCGCCGCTCTTCTCCATAACTCAGAACGTTTGGGTGAAGCAGAGGCGGCCTGGCGTGCAGTTTTAGCTATCGACCCGGACCACAATGTTGCGAAGGCCCGCCTAGCAGAATGCGAACGAACATTGATGACGACCCGATGACACCCTGTGCCTGCTGGAGGGGATTGCGATGGAAATTGAAGAACTCAATTTAACCGAAATCCTCACTGCTCTTCAAGACTTTATGACCCAAGACGGGGCTATTTCGCCAGAACAACGAGATTTTTACAAAGCCTTCCGTACTGAACTCAACAGTCACGAAGGTGAATTCCTCATAGATGATGTAGAACGCTTATTGGTTGCAACTCGGGGACAAGTTGATTCCATCTCAGACGAAGATTTCTCAAAAATGGGACAAGCCATTCTCACACGGTACTCCAACAAGAATGCCGACGCAATCAATGAACGAATCCGACAACTTGCTGCTGCCGAAGCAGCAAAACGAGCCGCTGCGGAAGCCGCTCGCAAGGAAGAGGAAGCCCGCCTTGCTGAAGAGGAACGCCTTGCGGAAGAGGAACGCCTTGCTGAAGAAGCACGCCTTGCTGAAGAGGAACGCCTTGCGGAAGAGGAACGCCTTGCGGAAGAAGCCCGCCTTGCTGAAGAGGAACGCCTTGCTGAAGAGGAACGCCTTGCAGAAGAAGCCCGCCTTGCTGAAGAAGCTCGATTGGCCGAAGAAGCTCGATTGGCCGCAGAAGCCCAGTCGGCAGAAGATGCCCGGTTGGCCGCAGAAGCACGATTGGTCGAAGAAGCCCGCCTTGCTGAAGAAGCTCGACTGGCCGAAGAAGCACGATTGGCCGAAGAAGCCCGCCTTGCTGAAGAAGCTCGACTGGCCGAAGAAGCCCGCCTTGCTGAAGAAGCCCGATTGGCCGAAGAAGCTCGTCTTGCGGAACAAGCACGAATTGAAGCAGAACTCGCAGCAGGCGAGGCAGAAAAGCAGGCATACTGGGACGCTCAAGAGGAACCTGCTTCAGAAGAAAAGATCGTACCAGACCTTCCTACCCAGGCGGTCCCACTGGAGGCGGAAACTCCCCCGTCGCCTTTATCAAAAATGCTTCTTATTGGTGGCCTTTTGACAGGTTTGGGCGCAGCTGCATACTTCTTTGTTCTTTGACGGGTTGAAGCAAGGCATTTTGAGTAGGAACTCCCACCGCGATACATGTCTCTTAACATTGGCGATGCACCACCCGACTTTCTCCTTGCCAATGCCAATGCAGCCGTAGGGGGCGACCAGATGTCTCTAGAGCAAGCCTTCGACAAGAACGGGCTGGTCGTTGTTTTTGAGTGCAATCATTGTCCCTATGTTGTAGCAAGCATCTCTCGAATGAACGCCATGGCCGAGCAATGTCAAGAGAACGGAATCGGTTATGTCGGCATCAACTCCAACGATCCTCTTGTCTATGAGAACGATTCATTCGCAAACATGGAAAAGAGAGCGCAAAAGGGCATGCCCTATGCTTATCTCCACGACTTAGAGCAGGAGATTGCACATGCTTACGGGGCAGAGCGAACTCCAGAATTTTTCTTGTTTAACGCCCAGCATCAACTGGTTTACAAAGGCAGAATGGACGACAGCCCACGTGACCCTAGCGACGTTATGGTACGAGACTTAGATGGAGCAATCAATGCAATGTTGAGTGGAAAGAACCCCGATGTTGCAGTCACACAATCCATTGGATGCTCGGTCAAATGGAAATCAAGGTGAGATCGATGACTGGATGCAAGCGACAATGCGACTGGGACGACGAGATGGTGTGCAGGTCCTGTGGGATTGATTACTCTCCACCCAAGCCTTCGAAAGATGACGATGAAGGCGAACAGGAATAATCAGTACTGTTCCAAAACCAACTCAGTGGTTGTGCTTGCAATTTCATTTGGAGCGGCGAGCCACATTTTATCCAACAGTTTGCGCAAGGCCATGGTGTCGTCAACGTGGACAAGGGCGACCAGATCAGCTTCACCAGAAACTTCGTAGATGATTTCAATTCCATCCCATCCAGTGACCTCAGAAGCAAACGAACCGATTTCGGACCCTGGGGCCACCTTTATTCGAACGAGTGCAGTAAGGCCAACGCCTCCTTCTCGAATGGTGTAGCCACGAATGGTTCCGTTTTCTTCCATGTTTCGGATGTGTGTACGAACGGTTCGTTCACTGGCCTCGACTTTTGCAGCGAGGTCAACATAGGACATGCGTCCGTTTTTCCTCAGTTCAGCTAGGATGGCGCGGTCAATTTCTGCTATTCGGGGCATGGTTTCCGGTTATCCAGTACCTATTTGAATCCTTTTACGGGCGTTATACGGGGGTATTGAAGCATCTTATTCCAAAAAACCTTTGAAAATTTACATTAAACGGAAAAACTGCCGAAATTCATCACTAGCAAGCACTTCGGGGGGTTCAAAAGGAAGCCACCCTACAAAGTTAACATGCGGGCCAAAGGTTACAGCGAAGAAGCCGGGCTTCAAGCATTCTTAGACCACCTTTCGCAATGCGACCTTTCTGTCAGTCAACAAGATTGGTTTCAGATCGATATTGCGGCCATGTTCGGGGATACCCCAATACATTTTCACGAACTCAACCCTCTAACGGGCGAATCACTTCTTTTTCTCAACGAATCCCTGGTCCTCATGTGCCCGCAGCAATCCATAATCCATCACTTTCCTCGTCAATTGATTCACTGTTTTGTAGAAGACCGCCGCCGCCACATTCTCATGGATGACGAACCGGTTTTCAAGGCAGAACTGTTCTCCATCTCCCCGCTTGAGGAACAACTCTGCTGGATGGTTCAAGGGCAATCAGAGTTAGAAGTCCCACAAATCCAAGCCCACGTGGCGCGATGGATGGCTTGGTTGAACCGTACGAACCAATAACTCCCGTTTGATTCAAGTCCTCTCTTCCCTTGGGCGGGTTGAGGGAGTATTGTGTCAGGTCACATCACCGGTTTGGACTCACGAATGGTATTGGACAGTCGAGGGCAGCCGACCGTTGAAGTGGATTGTTATGTTGAGGGTGCTCTAATGGGACGAGCAATCGTCCCATCTGGTGCTTCAACCGGTGCATACGAATCCCTTGAACTACGGGATGGAGACGCAAGTCGGTACATGGGGAAGGGCGTAGAACAAGCAGTGCTTAACGTGAGGGAACGCCTCGAAGAAGCCCTTGTTGGTCTCCCTGTGGACGAGCAACGTATCATCGACGAAGTCATGCTTGAACTTGATGGAACTCCGAATAAATCCAATATTGGAGCTAATGCAATGCTTGGGGCATCGATGGCTTGCCTCCACGCTGGTGCTGCCTATCATGAACTGCCTTTGTGGAAATACGTTGGTGGCGTTGCAGGTGGGCTCATGCCCGTGCCGATGCTTAACATTCTCAACGGTGGAGCACATGCTGCGTCCAATGTTGACGTACAAGAATTCATGGTCATGCCTCACGGATTTGACGATTTCAAAGAAGGACTCCGTGCTGGAGTAGAGACCTATCATGCGTTGAAGAAGGAACTCAAGAAAGACGGATTGCTTGGCGGTATTGGCGACGAAGGAGGCTTCGCTCCAAATCTTCCATCCAATGAAGAGGGCCTCAAATACATGGTCCGGGCCATTGAAGGGGCGGGTTATTCAACTGAAGAAATTGGGATCGCGCTTGACGTTGCCTCTACAGAATTCCTCAAGGATGACGGATATCACATGGAAGGTCGCGTTCTGTCAAGCGAAGAACTCTCTGACATGTACTCGGGTTGGATTGACGAATATCCAATTTTGTCGATTGAAGACGGGTTTGGCGAAGACGATTGGGCAGGTTGGGCCGCCTTCACCAAGGCAAACGGTCACCGTGTCCAATCCGTTGGGGACGATTTGTTTGTGACACAATCACAACGTCTTTCTCAGGGCATTGAATTGGGTGCTGCGAACGCAATGTTGGTGAAATTGAATCAAGTGGGCACGGTTACAGAGACGCTTGAAGCCATGGACATGGCTACAACTCACGGATTCAACAACGTCGTTTCTCACCGCAGCGGCGAGTCCGAAGATGTGACGATTGCAGACTTTGCGGTTGGCACTCGCGCTGGACAAATCAAAACCGGAGCTCCTGCACGTTCAGATCGAGTGGCAAAATATAACCAACTTCTGAGGATTGCAGAGGATGTCCACGAATACCGGTCACCCTTTGTTTGAGGAAACAATACGGCCCTCTATAAGGGGGGGAAATTGCGTTATGGGTATGATGCGCCTAAGAGTCTTCATTTTGACAGCCAGCCTATTACTAGCCACCCTGCCGTTTAACGTTACTGCAGATGCAACCGACGACATACCAACCAACGCAACGAACAGCGAGGTTCATGATTCTCTCGTGGCGGCCCTGGCACACGCCGATTTGGTCACAACACTGCAAGGCAGTGGGCCGTTTACGGTCTTTGCGCCAACCGATGCGGCATTCGCTGCAGCCGGCATTGATCTCGCAGATTTCGACACCGATGAAGAAAACGCCACCCTTCAAGACATTCTCCTCTACCACGTGTATTCCGGTCAGGTTGAATCCTCAGCAGTCACTGACGGGCTGAGTGTTGAGATGGTGAACGGAGACAACGTCACCTTTTCCGTCGTTGACGGAGTCGTGTCGATTGAGGATGCCACAGTCACCACCGCAGACGTCATGTCCTCCAACGGTGTCATTCACATCATCGACAAGGTCCTCACGCCACCAGCAGATTTGGTAGACATTCCTTCAGTCGCAACATCAACCGGAATTCACACGGCCCTCGTTGAAGCCCTCATCCAGGCCGACCTCGTGGCCACGCTCCAAGGAGCCGGACCGTTTACGGTGTTCGCCCCTACAGACGCAGCCTTCACTGCGGCAGGGATTGACCTCGCTGCATTTGACACCCCCGAAGAGATGGCGGCGCTGACCGACATTCTCCTCTACCACGTCGTGGCCGGTGCAACATTCTCTACGGACCTCGCCGACGGAACAACATCCGTCAGAGCCGTTAACGGAGACAGTCTCGATCTCACCGTCTCAGCGTCAGGCGTTACTGTAGGCGCAGGAAATGCCAACGTAACCATTGCAGACGTGGCTGCCTCTAACGGAGTAGTGCACGTCATTGACCAGGTATTGTTGCCTCCAGCTGGTGACATTTGTTACAACATGGTGTCTCATACCATCGTCGCAGGTGCCGACAAAGTCACATGCAATTCCTACATGTATGTTGAAAATTTCTCCATGGGAACTCAAACCATTACCGGATGTTACAACACGGTTACACACGCCGTGACCAACTTGACTTCTGCAGAATGCATGGCCTACGTCTGGACTCCAGCCGTTAACCTCGCCATGACCGCAAGCGCAACCACCATCCACACCTCCCTCGTCGCAGCATTGACCAAGGCAAACTTGGTTGATACCATCAGCGGAACAACCGATTACACCGTGTTTGCCCCATCGGATGCAGCCTTTGCTGCAGCTGGAATCAATCTCGATGATTTCACCACCGATGAAGAGATCGCAACACTCGCAGACATCCTCCTCTACCACGTTGTAGCAGGGACGACCTTGTCGACTGACCTCGCCGAAGGAACGACTACCGTAAGCGCTGCAAATGGCGACGAACTGTTGATTCATGTTGACAACGGCTCCGTCATGGTCGGCTCATCAATGGCCAACGTCACTCTGGCGGATGTACCTTCCTCCAACGGCGTTATCCACGTGATTGACCAAGTCCTCACGCCCCCGGCAAGTGTTGACCCGTTCGAAGGCGTTACCTGTGACGTTACCATCGGTATCGGTTCAACCGGCTACGCATACTCTCCAGCAGTCGTCAACATCAACGTTGGCCAGACCGTCTGTTGGTCTTGGGAAGATGCGAGCATGCCTCACAATGTCAAGGAAATTACAGGCAGCAAAGCTACGACCTTTGTTGACAATGGAATCACATCCGGAGAAGCAGCAACTACCGTAGCATTCTCATACACGTTCACCGAAGACACAACCTTCTACTACGCCTGTGAGCCACACGTGGCCCTCAACATGTTCGGTGAAATCGTCGTCGGAGACGGCGGAGCAGATGAAGCCTCTACCGACATGTCAGATGACGACGGTGAAGACACCCCAGGGTTCCTCATCACCACAGTGCTTGTCTCGATGATCGGTGCACTTGTATTGATAGAGCGTCGCTCTAAGGGCGAGTGAAGCTGAGTATCGTGTCATGGAGCCGTGTATTCCTCGGGCTGGCCTTAACGCTGGTCGTCATCACTGCCGTGTGGTCGTTGGTTATCGTCTCGTACGAGAGTGACTTAGGGACCGAAAACGGGATTCTAGTGGCCCAATACAATGCTCAAGCCACGAACGGTTCAGACGACGTTCTCGCAACCCTCACCTTCGATGAAGGTGGAGAAGCACTCCCCTGGTCTTCGCTCCAACTCCAGTTGGAAATAGATGAGGAGTCGTACGGTTGTACCTTTGGTAGCCAGTCGGCCGAGACCGATGAAGCATCAAGGGTACAACCCTCCTTGGGGGCAGACGGTCAGACCTTCTTGACGCAAGTTGATGCAACCCGAGAGGAGCAATTCACGTACCTTGATGTTCCAAATCAGACCTCTTCGAATGAAAGCGATTACACCCTTCGCTTCTCTAAAACCGATGTCTACATGAACGACGGAATACGCTGGCAGTTTGTTGAAGGGGAATCGATTGAGAACGACTTTGAACTTGATAATACGCAATTTGTTAACGCGACCGAAGAACGGCTGGACTGGTATACGTACGACCTCTCTGTACACCGAGTAACACCAAATGACGGCGTCTATGTTTTTGAACAGACCAATCAACGCTACAAAATTCAGTTCTTGACCTATTACGACGACGCCGATGAGGCGCGCTACCCAACCATGCTCGTATCATCACTTACCCCTGATGCCTTTCCTGCACTGAACAATCCCGAACTCGTCTCCCCGTCCCCCTGTTTGATCGTATCAGAGGATGCTGACAGGGTAAATTGGGATGCAGATGAAGCAATAACACTTCGAGAAAACGGATTGAACATTTGTGCGGCGGATTGCAACTTCTCCCTTGTTGCTACTTTTGAGGGCGTTCCCGTACGAATTGTTCAAAGCGAAACTTCAGGTGCGTAGGCATACCATGCGTAAGCACATCATGCCCATGGCGATTCTCATCGTAACCCTTCTCGTTGTACGGCAAGTTTACCCTTATGTTTCCGGGAATGACCCAAGCTTGGTCGATGGATACAGCGTTGAATCGGTCGCTCAGGGTTTGGGCGGCCCGACATGCTTGGTATGGGCTGATGACGTACATCTTCTCCTCTGCGACAGAGACAGCGGTCAAATTATTGAACTCAACATCACGTCAGATGAACGAAGAACACTGCTTGATGGTCTCGACCGACCCCACGGGCTGCTTCTCAACAACGGCTCAGCATATGTCTCTGAAGCAGGCACGCTGACAAAATTCACCGTAGGCGAAGACGGTCAATTCGTTAGCCCACAACCCTTGGTTGAAGGAATAAAAAGCGGCAATCACCAAACCAATGCTGTCAACCTTCTCTCGAACGGAACATTGGTCTGGCATAGCGGATCAACTTGCAACGTCTGTGAAGAAAAAGACGACCGAAACGCTGCTCTATTGTGGGTCAATTCAACCACCGGGGACCATGGTGTGTTGGCCAGCGGTGTTCGAAACTCATTTGACGGAGTGTGGGTTGATGGCCACGGCTATTTTTTCACGGATAACGGTAGAGATTTGGAGTTTGACCATCCCCCAGAAGAACTGAATGTTTTGATTGAGGGAGCAGCATACGGTTGGCCTGACGATGACCCGGAACACCCCGTTCCGGTTGGAACCGAAGCGCCAATTGGAACATGGACTCCGCATACTTCGATGAACGGGATTGATGTACGTCCGGTCCACTCGGCACTCCCTGGCCTTGAACCATCAGAGGGGTTCACTCTCTACGCAACGGTTTACGGCTCGTGGAATACCCTTCTGCCTCAAGGCCATGAAATTGTCCGCATTGACGTAAACCTTGGAGACGACGGCACCTACACTTCTGAGATCACTCGCTTCGCATGGGATGCAGGAACCCCGCTACCTTTGGTATTCCATCCTGATGGAACGTTGTATTACGCTACTTTTGGTAACAATGGAGCATTGTACAAAATTGTAGAATCTTGACGAAGCCCAACCATGCAATGCTCATTCAACGGGGCCTGCAAGGCGTTTTGCTGTCTCTTTCAATGATTCATCGGACCTTTTTAAGGACCGAATGTATCTTGGAATTGTGTGTTCTGATGCCCTCAAATCATCAAGGTCCCCAACCCATTCAAGCGATTCACGAGGAGGAGTCACCGTTGATTTTTGCCCATGAACCTCCCATACAGAACACCCATCTCCGTCAGATGAGGCCGTTTGGAGGTACCATTCATCATCAACCTCTTGCTCCGCAGACTCCAAATGATGACGTTGCACAAATCGGACGATACAGTCATCAACAATGTGTGTGATGTCCGCTTCGTTTAACATTTCAAGGACTTCTTCATGTTCCGACCCAGGCTGAAACCAAAGAAGCGGCATTTCAATCAGAGGAAACCGCACCATGAGTTCCAAAACAGCCTTCCTTGCACGCTCGGGTGCAAGGAAAAACACAACAATTTCGGGGACAACGCCTTCCTCGATTCGTGGACGAATTGGCCTTCCAAGAATGCTCCCACCTGCATCACTCGGATGAATTGGAACAAGCCTCCAACCCCTGCCGTCCAAATCATGGATTGCTTGATGAGCGGGACGCTGTTCGTTCATCCCGGCACCCAAAATATGGATGCTTTGAGCATCTCGAACGGTTTCGTAAATCGCTGGATGAGAATCTCTTAACACGAGCCGTCCTTGCCGCTCGTCCTTTTGAATGAATGTTCAAGGGCTAAGAAAACAGGAATATAAAAGCAAACAGGAAGGATTGCAATGCATGTCAAAGTCATACCTGTTGATTGGAGGAAGCAGTGATATTGCCCAAATTCTCGCAAGGGAATTAATCGAATCAGGCCACCTCGTCACCCTTTTAGCCCGTGATGTGGAACGCATTACTCACCTCAAGGACATGGGTGCTGACGTCATCCAAGGCGACGCCCTTGACGAATCAATTGTATCTGCGGCAGTGGACCATGCAAAAGGGCGGTCGGAAGAAGGGCTAGCTGGCGCGGCCCACCTGGTAGGTTCAATCGCCTTACGCCCTCCTCACGCTACCAAATTGGAAGATTTTGAGGCTGTGATCCAAACCAACTTGGTGTCCGCATTTCTCATGTTGAAACTGGTTGGCAAATCCATGCTCCGAAATGGAACCGGACGAATGGTGTTTACATCAAGCGTCGCTGGGAGTTACGGGCTCACCAATCATGAGGCGATTTCAGCTGCCAAAGGAGGCCTTGAAGCCATGGTGCGTTCAGCGGCCTCGACCTACGCTCAGCGCGGTATTCGTGTCAACGCCGTCGCCCCTGGCCTCACGGAAACCAGGCTCGGAGCTTCGGTTTTACGCTCGGATGCAATTCGGGAAGCATCTGTAGGAATGATTCCACTGAAACGGATTAACGAGCCCAATGAAGTAGCACAAAGCATGTTTTGGTTGCTTACAAACGCTCCAGACAACATCACCGGCCAAATCATTCATTTGGATGGCGGTATGTCCAACATACGGGGCTGAAGGGATGAGGGTAGCAGTGGTCGGTGCAGGAATTGCAGGACTCGCTGTTGCTGTTGGCCTTGAGAAAGCTGGCCACGATGTTACCGTTTACGAAGCAGCAGGTAGCGTTGGAGGGCGAATGAGTACCGTTGTTTGCGGGGATTACCCCGTCGACGTTGGATTTCACGTTCTTCACACGGCGTATCCAACGGTGAAACGATGGATTGAACTTGACAAATTAGACGCTAAACCAATGGACCCGTGCACGGTATCCATCGACCCACGATCGGGTAGAAAGCGCATCATGGGTGATGCGCTAAAGGCTCCTCGGTACCTGTTGCCAACGTTGAAAGCAGTGGGGATTCGTGACGGGCTGCGGTTTTTCAGATGGAGGATGCAAACGTCTTCAAAAGATCTCGAACGTTCAATGGACCGCATAGCACCAAACATTTCAACCGGTTTACAACAGCGCCGATTCCGCCCCTCTACTCAGCGGGTACTCAAACCGCTCTTTGCTGGAATCACACTTGACCCCACGCTTTCTGAACGATTCTCATTTGCAGATTTCACATGGGGCGCGATGGCTCACGGGACGATGGTCGTTCCCAAGGAAGGTATTGCTGCTGTACCTCTACAGCTTGCACAACGGCTCGGTACAGCGACACTTCTCCTCAATATGAAAGTGGAGTCAGTATCCCAACACGCCGTTTTGGCTAACGGCGAAGGTACTGAATTCGACCGTGTTATTCTCGCTACGCCTCAGCATGTTGCTGCCGAACTCCTCCCAGGGTATTCAACCGAACATCAAACCGTAGAACGGCTTACCAGCACCCTCGTGTTTTCAACACCCTCTCCGCCGTTTCGACAGGCGCGATTGCTGCTCAATGAACGATGGGGCGAACAAGGTTGCAAGGTTCTGCACGTCCACATCCCAACCAACCTCCATCCGTCCTCAACGGGCCGACATTTGGTGACGGCCACACTGGTAGGCGAAGACGCCACCAATCCTTCGGTCGACGAGATTCAACATGAACTCAAGTCTTGGTTCGGTCAAGAAGTCCAATCATGGGATCATGTTTTGACAACAACCGTGCGTCACGCCCTCCCCCATATGGATCCAAATCACCATGCACGCTTTCTTCCAGATGTAGAAATTGACGGTGTCTTCCTCATCGGAGACCACCGGGCTCATCCCTCGGTTCAGGGTGCGCTTGCTAGCGCAGAACGCCTCCTTGAACGATTTGAAATCCCTTTACCAAGATGGTGATAACATGACATGGCATAATGCGATAAAATCAAAACGACTGAAAGAAGGTAAGAAAAAAATGTTGACCGTAAAAGGAAAATTGCTCATGGTCACGAGGCAACCCGAAGGCCTTCATGCGACAGAAGCATTGTGCCGACACATGCGCTGGCCGCTGGCTTACGGAGGCAAAATTAAGGACGGGTGTATTCGTTGCCCTCTCCATCAAACCACGCATCGCCTCGAAGACGGAGCCATAGAGGAATGGGCACCGTTCCCTCTTGTCCCATCATACGGGCGACTCATTGGAAAACTCTCCAAACAGAAGGAACTGAAGATTTATCCCGTTCGTGAACTTGACGGATACGTCCAAGTTGATTTGGTATGAACGCCACGAGTCAGGTTCTGTTCTCAAGCCACTCTTTCAGCCTTTTAACTCCCTCATGAATGTTCTCCAGGGACGTAGCGTAACTCACGCGGATGAGTCCTTCCCCACCTTTCATGAGTGAGCCCGGAATAACCTGTACTTGCGCCTCTTCCAGTGCAAGGGTAGCAAATTCAATGTCAGTCATGCCCGTTCCTGTGATGTCGCAAAGGATGTAAAATGCTCCTTCTGGCTCCGGTACAACAACACCTGGGAGTGATGAGAACGCTTCATGTGCAACCGTTCTACGATTACGGAATGACTCATTCATCACCTCAAGTTCTCGCGTGAGCCCTAAGGCGGTTTCCGCCGCAGGCATGAGGAATGTGGCAACGTGAGTTGCAGAACTGACATTAATTTTCTTCACGCCGTCCATAACTTGAGGCGATGCAGTAATCCATCCAAGACGCCATCCCGTCATGGCCCATCCCTTTGACCATCCCCCGATGGTGACGGTTCGTTCAGAACCACCTTCAAACTCACAAGGTGAGGTGTACCCTCCCTCGTTCCAAACCAGCGTTGAGTAAATCATGTCGTCAAGAATCCATAAATCATGCTCTACCGCCATCTGAACAATGGCTTTGGTTTCTTCACGCGTGTAAACTGCACCCGTGGGGTTGTTCGGCGAGTTGAGAATGATAGCTTTGGTCTTCGGAGTGATGTGCGCCCGAAGCACATCAAGGTCGGGGTGGTAGTCTTCACGTTTCACGGGTACATGAACGGGGATTCCTCCGATGAGGCGGATCATTCCGTCATACGACGGCCATGCTGGAGAAAGGAGAAGCACCTCGTCTCCCGCTTCAACGGTCGCCATCATCCCATAGAGCAGGGCTTGTTTGCAACCAGGAGTGATCACAACATCATTGGCATCTGTGTGGATGTTGAATTGTTTTAGATGTTCAGCAACAGCTAGGCACAATGTTTCGCTTCCTTGGGGGCGAGTGTAGGTGGTTTCTCCTCTGTCCAGAGCGGCCTTAGCAGCATCGACGACAGGCAGCGGGGTGTCAAAATCCGGTTGGCCAACCGTAAAACGAACAACTTCAGGGCCGGGCGGCGCAAGAAATGCAGCAAAACCCGAGCCAACCAGGTCCAATTTCGGATTGAGTTCAGGCATGTACGCGTCCTCCCGTTGGCCGGTCTGTGTTGCTTCGGGTTGCCCGTTTGGCTTTCAACTCTCGCATGATAAAATTGCGTTTTGATTGATTTTGGAGCACAGGCTGGGATTTGAACCCAGGTAAGAGGATTTGCAATCCCCGACGTAACCGCTCCGACACCCGTGCTTTAAACACGCCAGCGAGAGGTCCTATTTCAACGCGTCTTCGCTCCTTTGTTTCAATTCGATTTAGAATTCACCTAGGGCGCCGCAGGAGATTTGTTTAAGCCCTTAATTCCCGTCCAAAGAACATGAACGATGAAGATGGGGCCCCAGCTACTCCAAAAGAAAAACCATTTTTTGACATCGAGCACGAACCTTCGGAGAGCGCATTGCAACAACCCCCGCCTTCGGGAATAGTGATGGGTCAAGTTGCTGCTCAACCAGCATCAGAGCCGACATNGCAAATTGGAGCGACACAATCCTCTCTAGGGGCGCCGCAACTCTCTGGACAAGTCAACGCCTTTACTCATGGCGGCCAACAGTTTGCTCAAATCCAGCCCCAAAATGTAGGTTTCAGATGGGGCCAATTCTTTTTGGGATTCATCGTCCCCTGGGGGGTGCTTGTTGCCTCGGTATTCTTGGTCGCCTTAATTGAAGAGAGTAATGATTATGATCAATTTATAGATTTTCAGACCTATTCAATGACTCCTAATGAGGACGGCTGGTTTGTCAAATCTATTTCGGTTTCCTCCGGAGAAAACCTTGATTGGATTTACGGTTGTTGCCTAAATGAGAGTGATGGGCGCCTCGGCATCCAATCTGTTTGGGATTACAACGGGATGCCGGGAGATATGAGCATCGGAGAAGAATATTTCAACGAATCATCGGGCTATTATGATTCGGCCATCATCGGCAATTATACGCTACAAAATCAAACATTGTGGTTCAAGCCTTCGCAATCTAACGTTGAAAGGCTCACGGTAGAGGTTCAAATTCACGACCATGAGGGCGAGGAAAAGTACTGGCAAAATGAACAAGATTACGGAGAAGCGGTGTTCTGCTTGCTGCCGTTCATCTACATCGGCAGTGTAGTTGCAGCCTTTGTCAGAGGAAACAAAGCCCTTGGAATTGGTCTGCTCAGTGCGATTCCCGGCGCAATAATATTCTTCCCGCTTTTGTTCTTCTTGCTGTTAATCTCCTTCGGATTCTAGGTGCTTTCAATGCCCCATGAAGGATTGAACCACCGAGTAGGGTCGCCAGAGGAATCTTATTTCGCAACCCGCTATGCGGTTTTGCGTGAGCCACTGGGCATGCCTCTTGGGAGTGAACGCTTGAGCGATGATGGAGAAGCAGTTCACGCTTGGATTGAATTCGAAGAGCGAGTCCTCAGCGTGGGACGCGCCCATATCATCCCACCTTCTTCAGACGGCTCGGGCGCAGATCATAAAGGTCCGAATGCGCCAACAATCCCCGCCTTTGGGCCACTGGCGACCTCGTCTGCAGAACGTCCTGCGTTTCAGATACGACAAATGGGAACGCTCCCACAGCATCAGCGCAACGGTTTCGCAGCTCAAGTGTTGGCGGAACTTGAACGCATTATGGCTGAGGATTTCGGCTCAAAAACCGGTTTTTTGCAAGCTAGGGCTCATGCCGTGCCGTTTTACAAATCACAAGGGTGGGTGATTATCGACGAGCCATATGAAATCACAGGAATCGGGCCACATTACTCTATGAGTAAGAAATTTTCATGATTGAGAGTTCATATATGCTTACTTAACTTAATCATTAACAGGCATCGTTCCACGATTGGCTCATTAATAAAACAAAAACGAGTGAAAGCGTAAAATAAAAACGAATTTGCCCCGAAAAGAGGGACAAAAATGAAATTTAAGCAAAACACATTGACAAAACAAAGAAAAGCAACGAGCACCCCCCTCAATAACATGAAAGGTTCTCGTTCATCCCAAGGCGCCGAGATTCCAGAATCCGATTTCGAGTATTATCTGAGCAATAAATACAGAAGAAATGCGGATAAACAGCTTTACTTCGAAAAATTATTGGATGCGTTTCGGACACTTTCCGAAGAGGCCCCCGAAGTGTTCGACTCGATTGCCCCCGAAATGCTCCAACGAAGCATATGGAGTTGGAGGGGCGCCGACCCACTGTTGTCTAAAAAATTCAACAATTGGATTTTAGGAGATTACCAATGGACTCCATTCAATGAAATTTTGCCTAATGAACCAGCTTATGCTGACCAAAGCGACATCCTTCCTTTGAATCCAGAAACCCTTAGCAAAGCCCAACAAGACTTCCTCGGAGTCTTATCTGAACGTTTCTATGGCGATCCACATCGATGGGATGCTTCAACTCGAGACCAGTTCATCATCTTGGGTCTTCTTGCCATGGCTGGCGGAGGTGGGGTCCGCCAGGGTAAACTGATTCACTCGCTTGGAATGGGCCTTTCAGAAGAAGGCGTCAAGGGCTCAAACACGGTTCGTGCAGCAAAAATAGCTCTTTCTCGACTTGCAAACCCCTATGGAATCAAACTGTTCGCCCCTGCAACGGGCCATGGGGGAGAACGTCTTCACTCGTTTTCCGATGTAGATCTTGCAGAAACGGTTCTACGTTATGTCCTTCACCACCAAGCATCACTGCTTTTACCCTCTGCTCCCGAGATGCCTTCAAATTATTAATTCCCCCAGGACTTGGGGGATACATCCCAACGCGCCTTTCATATAGGGTTGGGCTGTTCTATGGATTAGAGGGAACACTGGGTTCCCTATGAACTGCCCGTGAAAAACGATGAATACGGAGGAATTGAACAAGCAACAATGTAAGGGAACCACACAGAAAACCGATGTTCGGTTTTCGCTTGCCTGCGAGCCAGTGCAAGTTTCTACCCTTACATTTTTCTTGGAGACTTTATCCAACCAGTGCGTAGCATCGTGCACATCCCAAATCGACTTGCCCACAACGTGCGCTTTCGATTTGGATAGAGAGAACAGCGGGTTCTCTGTGTAAAAACAACCAAAATAAAAGGAAAGTGAAAAACATGAAAACGAAAATGATGAGCGTGCTAATATCTTTGTTCCTTGCCCTATCTGCTGTTTCAGCAGTTTCAGGCGACGGTTCAGATCCCCTAAACCCCTCAGACGGCGGCGCCGACTGGGATGGCGATGGTTTGACGAATGCAGAGGAGCAAACACAAGGCACCAATATGAACAATGCAGACAGCGATGGCGACGGTCTCCCCGATGGTTGGGAGGTTGCTAACGGATTGAACCCCACAAACGGCGGTGACGGAAACGCAGACCCTGATGGAGATGGCTTGACCAACTCCCAAGAGTATGCAAAGGGTACCAACCCTAACAATTCCGACACTGACGGTGACGGCAAGTCCGATGCAACCGACCAATTCCCGAATGACCCCAACGACGGTGAATACTCCGACTCTGATGGTGACGGTATTCCTGATGCTTACGATCCTGACTTTACCGAGTCAGGAGCAGGCTCAGGTAACGGCGGTACCGAAGGCGGTGGCGAATCCGAAGCTGGTGGTCAAGGAGAAGGCGAAGGTCAAGGACAAGGTCAAGGACAGGGTCAAGGACAAGGTCAAGGACAAGGTCAAGGTCAAGGACAAGGTCAAGGACAAGGTCAAGGACAGGGTCAAGGACAGGGTCAAGGACAAGGTCAAGGACAGGGTCAAGGACAAGGTCAAGGACAAGGTCAAGGACAAGGTCAAGGACAAGGTCAAGGACAAGGTCAAGGACAAGGTCAAGGACAAGGTCAAGGACAAGGTCAAGGACAGGGTCAAGGACAAGGTCAACAGCAAGGCGGTCAACAAGGTCAACAAGGTCAACAAGGCCAGCAAGGTCAACAAGGCCAGCAAGGTCAACAAGGCCAGCAAGGTCAACAAGGCCAGCAAGGTCAACAAGGCCAGCAAGGTCAACAACAAGACAACGGCCAAGGTCAACAACAACAAGGCGGCCAACAAGGCGGCCAGCAAGGTGACCAAACCAGCCAAGACCAGAACGGACAAAACCAGAACGGACAAAACCAGCAGCAGCAAGGTCAAACGCAAAACGGACAGCAAGGTCAACAAGGCCAGCAATCCGACCAGCAACAAGGCCAGCAGCTCGATAACCAAGCTGAAAACGGTGAGAACGACAACGACGGCGACGGAATCCCTAACGATGTGGACAACGACGACGACAACGACGGAATCCCCGATTCAATCGATGATTCGCCAATGGATCACGACAACGACGGAGTCAACGACAACGAAGATGACGACGATGATGGCGATGGAATCGATGACAGCGAGGAAGTCAACGATGGCGACCCGAACACCAACATCTACGACCACGACAACGACGGAATCTCAGATTCAGTCGACCTCGACATCGACAACGATGGCATTGACAACCGAAACGATATCAACGATATGGGCGAAGACATGTCACGAGACCACGACAACGATGGCCTCAACGACGCCGATGACACTGACGACGACAACGACGACATCCTGGATGTTGACGAAGCCGACGGTGCAACCGGTCAATACCGCTACGACCATGACAACGATGGTATCTGGGATCTTACCGACAACGATGACGACAACGATGGCCTCATGGACTGGTTTGAAGTTAACGACGGAAACTCCCTTACGGGTCAATTTGACCACGACAACGACGGAATTGAAGACCACGAGGATGACGACGACGATAACGACGGCATCCTTGACATCTTCGAACTCTGAAATTGACGTGAACCAACGGTCTGTCAAAGAACCGACTCACCAGAGTCGGGTACAGCAGGCGCTTTGGGGCCTCGGCCCCATGGCGCCTCCCCCCCTTTTTTCCTTCATCACTGGAAATGATACGAATGTCATTCTGTGATACGCAAGCGCTCATTCGCGCCACGCCTTTCAAATAGGGTATTTCGGTGGGAGATTGATTACGAGGTGTCCGCATGCTCTCAAGACTTGAAACAAAACAAATCGAAGAACGCCAACGATTCTCCATGGCAATGGTGATTGTATTCCTGATGCTGACCAGCAGCTTGCTGGCATTTGTTCAGGCCATCAATGATGGAGAAGAACCAACCACCCAAACCCGCCTCGTTGAAGGCGATACTATCGGGCAATCACTGGCTCAATCGACCTATCAGGCCGGTCAAGGCAGTTGGAACGGGGCTCAAGACGGCGTTGACGCCCTTGCCCATGAAGCACTGTCCAACATGATGTGGTCGGACCCAGGAGTTTCATCGGGAATCATCACCGACCTTTCCGTTCTTGAATCCGTCATTCCACTCTATGCGCCAATGCTTGAGGAAACCAACCTTGGCGACCACGACAACGATGGCGTTGATGACTTGAATGATTTGGACGACGACAACGATGGAATTTACGACCTTCTCGAGCGATTCGATGGTTGCTATGGAACGGACCCATACGACCACGATAACGATGGAATCCCAGACATTGATGACTGGGATGACGACAACGACGGAATTCTTGAAGGGCCAATCGATTACGAGGCTCTTGAGGCTCTCGGCTATGATCCCCGAAACGTTTCTACCGACCGTTATTTGGACCCAAGCATTGTTCATTACTACCCCAACATTGGGGCTATTGGAGATTTCTATCTTGCTGACCAAAACCCGATGGACCACGACAATGACGGCGTGACCGACGAAGACAGCGATGGAGCAGGCGCAGGACGCTACGATGAAGACGACGATAACGACGGACGAATCGACCAATTTACCTGGCCTTGTGACCTTGACTCAGACGGGATCCCCGACTACTTTGACAACGATGACGACAACGACGGCGTCCTTGATATTGATGATTCACACCCGTACGACGCCACCATCACTCTTACCATGATGGGGGCCGCCATGGCAAGTACAACAGACGACCTCAATTATTCTGCAGCCCGTACATGGGTCTTCAACGAATACCGTGGATTTTCCGGTGGCGTTGATTATGTTGACTGGGAGCGAAACCGTGTCAATGGAGCCGGTGCGTCAGCATCAGGATTCCAAGCACAAGGAGCGCAGGGAACGCCTTCCTTCAGCACCATTGTTGACGGAGACTTGGACGGTGATGGTTCACCAAACTTCCTTGACCCAGATAACGACAATGACGGTACACCGGACAGTGCCGATACGGACGACGATAACGATGGTATTCTCGACATGGTTGACCCAGACGATGACAACGACGGTATCCCCGACACATGCGTTGAAATTGACACAAACGGGGACGATATGAGTGATTACACTCGAACAAAGAACGGTGTTGTGACCGGATTTAACAGCGGAACTCTTCAGGGCGGCTCAGGCTATGTCACGGCAAGCAACGTCCCTGCAACCGGCAACGGAGTTGACCTTCTCGTCGACATTGTCGCAACAGCAGGAGCAGTTACCTCAGTCACCATCAGCGACGGCGGACGAGGTTTCTCAGCAGGAGACACCATCGCTATATCTGGTGGTAATTCAGGAGCGAGCATCGACGTCGCAACAGTATCCACCGCCATCTTCCAGGTTCCTGGGGCTGACAGCGACGGAGACAATGTAATTGATTGTGAAATTGATTATGATAGCGACCTTGACGACGACCTTCGCCGACCGTTCGACCAAAACTACAACGGAATTTACGACTGGCTCGACACCGACATGGGCGGTACAGAATCCCCCGACAATCTCGGAAACTTTGCCGTTGGCGGCGCCGATATCCCTTACGATACGGACAACGACAACATCGACAATGAAAACGACTCGTTCCCGTTGGATGACAATGCAATCGTTGCCACCTGGAACTGTCCAACACAAGCGAACCCCAATCCCGTGAACCCTGACCCAAAGTGCCAAACCCGTCGTGCATCCTATTCTCAATTCAATGATTGGGACGGCGATGGTATTGACAACTGGGACGATGTGGACGACGATAACGACGGAATCATTGACTTGCTTGACATAGATTGGGATTGTGATCTGGACAACGATAACGACTTGCACGTCATCAACGGAGCCCTCTATCGTGACGATGGGCCAAACGATGTTGATTCTGACATTGACGGCGATGGATTGGAAAACAGCATTGACTGGGACGACGACAACGATGGTGTATCGGACCTGTTTGATCCGGACGACGGAAACTGCGGTGTTCTTGATTACGATGCTACCGACTCATTCGGGACTCCATACTACCCTGTTAACGACGGAGGCGACCTTGACGGAAGTTCGGACGGGCAACTTTACGGAACCAACGCTACCGACCACTGGAACATGGTCTTCCAACACTATCCTTTCGCAGAAGTCGTACTTGACTACAACGGATACGATGCAACCACCACTCCAGTGACCCCAGGAACAGTTCCAGAATTTTACTGGTTCTTCTTCGCACGATGGTCTCCATACAATGGAGCCAACGAGTGGGATATTGATTCAGATGGAGATTCCCTCATCAATGGATTGGACATTGACCAAGACGCAGACGGTATGCCCGACTGGTGGGACCAAGACGAAGGAAATGACGGAGTACTCGATATTAACGATATCAAGATGGGTGGAAGTTACAACCTTTCTGTTTGCGGATACACCGCTGGCAACTTGGCTCAAGGATACGTCTGCGGTTACAGCTACGCCCTTGCCTACAAAATGCCCCTCAACGGAGTCAACGCACAGTTTGGCTCTCCTTATTCAACCCGTGCAGATGCAAGCTTCGACCAAGGCGCAACCGGCGGTGGCCCTTCAGGAAACTGGAGTTGTACGCCAGGTGCCCAAGGCGGATGCTACCACTATGATTTCGGAGGCGACGGCAACATTGACTCAGGCCTAACCTATGTGCAAATGGCCGACAACCGCGACGCATACGTTAGTTGGATTGGCCTCGCTACCGGCCTATGGCAGTGGAATACAGACAACGGCCCAGAAGCAGATTTCCCTGACGAATTGGGAGCAGATTTACTCAAGAACGACGTTGATGGCGACATTGACGGCGACTTTACCAACTCAACAGTAGATTTGGACGACGATTACGACGCAATTTACGACTGGTACGACGTTGATGACGACAACGATGGTATCTGGGATTTCTTTGAAATTGATACCAACTTCGACTTGGACGACGACACGGGCCAAAACAACGGCAATTTCTTCCAGGGTACAAACTGTGAGGATAACGATGATGATGGTAACGACGCAGACGCAGACGACGATGGATTCTTCCAGTCGGTGTGGGACCGAGGTATCTTATCTCAAGGCCTCCGTAGCCCAAGTATTTACGATGTTGACAACGATAACGACGGTATTCCTGACGGAGAAGACCCCGATGACGATAACGACGGACGAATGGACGTTGACCAGGAACTCATTGCAGGATGTTTCTGGGGTGAAGAACAATCGACCTTTGACCACGATAACGACGGAATCCTCAACTGGGCCGATGATGATTGGGACGGCGATGGCTTGACCAACGCAGCAGAACTGCTGGAAAGCATCACCGCTCCATTTGACCACGATAACGACGGTGTCCGTGACGATCGTGACGAAGATGACGATGAAGACGGTATGAACGATGAAGACGAAGTTCTTCTTTGGCCAACACGCTTTGACCGCAACTCAACCAACCCTTGGGATCACGATGACTTTGGCGATGGCGAGGCTATGGCGAACCCCTTGGACGCTGGAACCGGACCCGACGCAGTTGACAACGACGACGATAACGACTCACGCACCGACGCCGATTGGGACCAAATCGAGGACGTCGAGCTATCTTCTGATTGGGACAGCAACAACAATGGAATACTTGACGCCGACGACAAACTGCCCACTTACATCACGCTTGACCTTCCAGATAACCTTTGGTTGGATGCGCAAAGTCCGGCCATCTTCTCTGGCCATGTTGATTGGCTGAGCCCTGTATCCAACCAAGTGGAGCCAGCGCCTCAACTTCCTGTTCAAGTTCACATTGAGTGGACCGCGAACAACACGACTGCTATTGAGACCACCAACGTCCTTACCGACGCAGGTGGAAATTTCAGTGTGGGACAGTTCCTTTACCCTGAAGACCTCACCGTTGGAGACAACAACACCTACAGAGTTTATGCTGAAGTAACCGAGATGTTTGTATTCAATGGGAACCAATCCCAATCTTACTTCCTTGGGGCCGAAGCCAACATGACGGTTGATTACTCGGCATGGACGTATTTCAGAAGTGACGAACAACCGTTCTGGCTTGACTTTAAGGCCCATTATGAAGCGGATTGGGACCGCGGGTTGTTTGACAACCGAATCAAGAATTCACCAATTACGTTCTCCATCTTTGGTGGGCTCTTTGGAAACCTCACCACGCCTACTAATTTCACTGGATTGGGTAACAACGGTTACCGAACAGACGCAACTGGATGGGCCTCGCTTACCTTCGTTCAAGACTTGGGCATCAGTGGGACTTGGAAACAGGTTCAATTCAACTCAAGCGCTGACAATGGAGTCGGACAAACACTTGGAGCATACGAAGAAATTGTTTGGAATGCCCAAACCGCCCAACACGACATAGTTTTGGATTCGGTAGGTGAAGCTGTACGCTACAATTACACCAACACAAGCCTTCCAGCCGGGGACATCGAGATCATTGCTCGTGTATCTCCAGAACTCGCCCCTGAATGGCCATTCCCGTTCTTGAACGGGGATGAAGCCGACCCGTTCTCAGTTCGTGTTATGCACCGAATGAACATTGAAGGAACGATGATTATTGACGGCCTCAGCCCGATTTACTACTACGATGCAACGGTCAACAACGGTGACGGTACCTTTGGTGACTGGGCAACGTTGTTCCATCAACCCGCCTTAGACGCAGCCAACGTGGACTACAATGATATTTCGTCATTCAAACCTTACCCAAGTTCTTGGGATGGAACTCCAAGCGGCCTTACAGGCCAAGCAGCAAGTCTTCGTCCGTTCTTGGCAGCGAACGGGACCCATTGGTTCATCAATTTGGTGAACGGTGGAGATGGAAACCTACCGCCTTGTGGGCCTGTAGACCGAAACGATCCAAACAGCCCAGTGCGTTGTGAGATTGTTCCCGAGATGAATACCGGAGAATCCCTGCAAGTCATTGGAAAGGTTACCAATCGTACCAACGATGCATGGGATCAAGATCCAGTTTCACTCCAAGTTGACGTTGACAAGAACGGTCAATTCATCGGTGCCGGTGAGACTGCGTTTACACAACGACCAATCATGAAGGACGGCGACGCAACCTTCGATTACAACTGGTCTTGGTTCAGCCAATACGCAGCTGGAACCTACGGTCTCCGTGTTGACTTTGCTAACTCAGCCTACTACTTCACTGGAAACTCTTCCACGCTAGCAACAACAGGCGCATACATCAACGTCACCGTTGTTGGTACTACGGACTTCATCACGACCTCTGTGCCTCGTTTGTATCGCAATACCAACACGACCATCCAAGCGAAACTCGTTGACAACTCGCTTCAACCTGTGCGGAATGCACCGGTTAACTACACGTGGTCGTTCGATGGACGTACTGGAATCAATTACACGGATAACAATGGTTTCTTTGAAATACCATTCAACATCTCGGCTCAAGACGATTTGGGCAACTTCACGCTGCAGTTTGAATATCCAGGCACATCGCTCATGAAGGGCAACACGGCCTCACAATCCGTTTGGGTCGTATCCCGTACTTACATGCAGGTTCTTTCTGCGGAAGATAACATACGTCGTTCAGGGGATAAATGGGACTTCACGGCGCAAGTAACCGATGATAACAAAACGCTTGTTAGAGATACAGGGGGTTCAGCCCTTACTGGCTCAAGCGCCCCTAACGGTGGACTTGTTGACGTGATTTTCGAAGGAACGGACTTCCAAGGCACCCTTCATCGCCAAGTCGTTGCAACCGTTGCTCCAAGCGCAGGCGTGGTATCGTTGCCGGAGATTGAATCCGATGGCTCCCATCTTTGTTTCTATGACGGAAACGGAGACAACATTCCAGACCGTGACCTTGATGGTGATGGATTGGAAGCTGAGGAAACCATTGGATGCTTGAAATCAAATGTGAGCCCACTCAGCCCACAACTTCTTCGCGACGACCCTGAGTCTTTCCTACCCGACGGATTTGGACCTGTCAACGTGATTCTACGATTCCATGAAACACTACCAAACGAAGGATGTCAAGAACTGGAAGTTAGTTACCTCGGTATTCAGGGCGCATGGGATCCATGTGTTCAGATTCCTGGAAACGACCACTTCCGGCTCGTAATGACCAACAATGCCAACGGATTCTCGTTGATTGGCCGAACTGTGATGACCGTTGATGACCAAATCGTTTACACGAGCGAAATTGATCAAATGACGGGCGAAGTGATTCCAAAACCAATGATTGTTACGGGACAACTCAGTGACGAACTCGGCGTGAATCTTACCGACCGTTCAATCCGTGTCAACTATGAGATGGTCAACGGACAGACTGGACCGGTTGCATGTCAATCTGGAATGACGGACGGCGATGGCTACTTCGGAATCACCTGTCCTCTCTCTGACGTGATGGCTGGAAAGGCGAAGGTTACCGTGACATACTCCGCTTACGATAACAACGACGCGTACCGATACGAGAACAAGTCGGTTCAAACTGAATTTGAAGTCTTCTCGAATTCGACGCTACAAATCACAGAAGTTGGACCGTTCATGTCCAGTGTTGATCAGTTTGTTGCACCTAACGGCTCACGTTACCCAGTTCTTTACCTGAAGGAATCCTTCCACATCGATGCGTTCTTGGCTCAGTCCAACGGCCAATATGTTGGTGGAAAGTGCCTCAACATCTATCTTGACCCCAACGAGCAAGTTCGTCCTTTGGCGACCATCCGAACGAGCAACATCGACGGAAGTATCGAGTGGTTCAGTGCTAACCCAGACCAGAACCCAACCCTACGAGGGGTTGAAACCACCGGTGGTAAACTGGAAGGGTTCCGTACACTACGGGTTGCCTTCGAGCCGGACAGAAATGTTCCCGGCGGTTGTGACAAAGACAACTCAGGGGCCCTCAACGGCTCTTCTATGGACATTGAAGTTCTCGTTCGTTCACGTGTTGACCTTCAAGTGAAGACAACATGGAGCAATTCTGGCGAAAACGGTGCAGATGCGGGAGATACGATTTATGGTGAAGTCGCCTTGTTGCGAAACCGTCTCGATCTTGCGGTGGAAAACGAAGAAGTCATCTTCGCCTACCAATACTTTGACTCAAACACGAGTGAATGGGTTCTATCAGACCTGAACAACAAGTCACGAACCAATGAGCAAGGTATTGCATCCTTCACATGGGCCTTTACCGGAACAACTTGTGACGGTGTTCCTGGCTGCAGTGGAGAGTGGAGAATTACGGCTTACTACGACGGCTCAACTTACTTTGCCGCCTCAACGGACAACATCACCCACGAAATCACTTACTTGGAGGGTGGAGATAACTTAGGAGCCAACAGTTTGCTGTCTCCTGGAAACCTTGTCGCCTTTGCCATTGTTTTGATGTCGCTCTTGATAGCAGGCGCAGTTTACTACCGCCGTGTCCAAGAACGCCGACAAGTCCAGGCTCTGCGAGGTATCTTGACCGACGCTATGATGCAACTTGAAGCAAGCAACGAATACATTGCAGCGATCTTTGATTGCTACAAGAGCCTCGTTAAGCACTTCAAGAAATACGGTTTCATGAAGAAGGTCTACGAAACAGCGCGTGAATTCGAGGCAGCCGTCCGAACAGCGTTTAGCATGGTTCCGACCGACCAAATGGACGACTTCCTGTCAATCTTTGAGGAAGCCCGATATTCCGAACACACGATCGACGCAACACACCGTGACCGAGCCATCCAGACCCTTAACGGCATCACCAATTCATTGACGATGTCCCTTGGGGAAGAATCGGTCGTAAAGCGTGTTGACGTGGCTAGCTTGTACGAGAACCAAACCAAGGCTGGACAATTTGTCGCAGCCGACGGTACCGTTCGCCAAGCCGGAATCGTTGAAGGCGAAGGCTCTGATTTCAAGATTTGAGGCCGCTAGAAGCCCTACCCGTGTGGGATGCATTTGAGCGAGAGCCAGAGCAAATCCGCCTTAACCTTCAAAGGGTGGCGGTCCTGTGGAGAATCATGGAAGACTGGAAAGCTCTCATAGACCAAGCCATGCAAATCGAAACCTCAGACACCATTGGTGCCCATGGATTGTACGAAAAAGCCGTACGTGCGGCCCTCGCGCAATCTCAGATGCTTCTAGGGGACCTTGAAGCGGCTCAGATTATCGAATCCATTTATGGCGCCCTTGTTGCTTACTCTCAAACGGTTATGCTCCGAATGAAAGCCGAAGACCCCGAGGTTGGAAGTCCAGACCACGCATTCCGCGCTGGCCAAGCATACGGNGTTAGTTGCATTCTGAANCATCTTATCGATCGTCTAACTGACGTAGCNGGCATTACTGCGCTCGGTGCTCTTGACGATTTCTCGGACACCCTGCACGATGAGATCATCATCCAAGCCCGCGCCTCCGGCCTCACGGTTGAGCTTCTGGACGCGAAAGGCGAAATCCTCTTTGACTGAATCTGAAAGCGGCGAATCGCCTTACTGCTAGGTCTTAAACCGCTGGACAGCGGCGCGATGAGGTATGCACTCGCGTCGGTGCCTTCATAATGGGAGGGACGGTCGGCGACTTGCTTCAAAGCATCGAGGGAGTCAAATGAGTAACCCAGAACGTAAGACAAACGCCCGACTGGTCAACATGATTGGCCAGTTGAAAGCCCAGTCTCGCGACACCGGAGTAGCTGTTTGGCGAGATGTGGCCTTGCGACTTTCAAAGAGTCGTAAGAATTGGGCCCAACCTAACCTTAGCCGTGTAAGCCGCTACGCCCCCGAGGGTGCAACCATCCTCGTACCAGGCAAGCTGCTTGGCTCAGGTGAGTTGACCAACGGTCACACCATCGCCGCCTACAGTGTCAGCAACGGCGCACGTGAGAAAATAGAAGCCGCTGGAGGTCGTTTCATGACCTACAGCGAGCTGATGAACGAAAACCCAACAGGCACGGGGGTTGTTATCCTTGGATGAAACGACCTACGTATTCGACGCCGACGGACTCATTTTGGGTCGTTTGGCTTCTGCCTCTGCGGAACTCTTGCTCAAAGCAGCACGAGAGCATCGTGATGACAAAGTTATCATCATCAACGCAGAGAAAGCAATCGTTTCCGGCCGACCACGATCTGTTCTTGACACCTATCATGCAAAGTATGCATTGAACCACGCCCGTAAGGGTCCGTTCTACCCACGTATGCCCGATATGATTCTCAAGCGCTCTGTCCGAGGTATGTTACCGTACCAAAAGAAGAGCAGCGGCCGTCGTGCCCTTCGCAACCTTCGGGTTGAAATTGGATGCCCAAGCCATTTGGCGGGCGACCTACCAGAAGGCCACCAACACGGCGACGACAGCAAATTCCGACGAGACCTTCCTGAGCGTTTCATCCGTCTGGGCGATATCAGCGCAGACTTGGGTGCCCCAACGCATCGATGGACCGGAGGTGAACAATGATGGCAGCAAGAAAGAAAAAATCAGTTGAATCCTCAGGTAAGCGCAAGACAGCCGTTGCTCGTGCATCGGTAAAGGCCGGAAAAGGCCGAGTTCGCGTGAACTCAGAACCGATTGAAATCCTTCAACCTTCACTTGCTCGTCGCAAGTCCATGGAGCCGCTGGTTATCGCCGACGCCATGAATCGTTTGAGCAAGGTTGACATTACCATTACCACCAACGGTGGAGGGATTATGGGACAAACCGACGCTATCCGAACCGCTATCGCCCGTGGACTCGTCCACTATAACGGCGGAGCAGAAGGCATCGACGAAGAACTTCGTGACGAATACCTGCGCTTTGATCGCAGCCTCCTCGTGAACGACCCACGTCGTAAGGAAGCCAAACATCAACTCGGCCGTGGTGCTCGCCGCAAGAAGCAGAAGTCCTACCGATGAAGTGATATCATGATTATTCCAGTACGATGTTTCAGCTGTGGCGCCGTTGTCGCCCACAAATGGGAAGAATTCAAAATATTGCTAAGCGAAGGCAAAACCGACGCCGAAGCCCTCGATGAAGTGGGCCTCGCACGTTACTGCTGCCGACGCATGTATGTAGGCCACCTCGACCTCATTCAAGAGATCGCACCGTTCAGTGCAGCTCGAAATTGAGATCACAACGGGCCCGTGGGTTAGCTTGGCCTATACTTGGCGGCTGGGGGCCGTCAGACCCCGGTTCAAATCCGGGCGGGCCCATCCTTGATTTACACATGAATACATGTTGGCGACTTAGGAATTGAATTCGGCCTTTTTCGATTTTGAATTTATTTTTAACCCATAATGAATTTACTGTCAGCATTAGCCCACTTTCAAAAAAAGGCCGACCCCCCCGACCCCTTATAAAGGGTCAAAACGATCTTATTCAGTTGGGGGCGGAATTGACCGACACCACATCGAGAGTAGGGTCAAGGGGCTTCAAGACAATTATCATATCACATGGTGCGACCCTACTCTCACCCTACTCAAAAACTCAAAGAAAATTGAATCTAACATTGACGCGAAGCCTTTGGTTTGATATGGCGGGGAGTTAACGCAGAATCATGCGAAGCCTACCCGCCTTTCTCCTCATCTCCCTAATGGTCACCATGGCTTGGGTTCCAATGGTCCCTGCTGCAGACAGCACGGTCACCGTTAACACGACTTGGTCAGGAACCGTTACCCTTGAGGGAAACGTCACCGTTGACCAAGGAGCTACACTGACGCTTGAACCCGGAACAACGGTTGACGCCAAAACGTATTCGTTAACCGTTGAGGGGACCTTGGATGCTGACCAAACCTCATTCTTCTCATCAACAGTCCCGCTCACCCAAGGCTCACACGGTCAAGGACTGTGGATTGGCCTTGTTATAACGCCCACCGGAACGGCAACATTGGACGAGGTTTCGATTTCAAACGCTTCAGCAGCACTTCGCGTAGAAGGGACGTTGAATGCTAACGGCCTCACCCTAAACGATGCATACCGTGGTATTGCCGTACATGGGGGCACCGCTATTGTTGACGACCTGACTGCTCAAGGTATGGACTATGAAGCGGTCTACCTTGATTCAGGGTCACTGACCTTGAGCAATGCTGAGGTGACCGATACAGCCGTTGGACTTGATTCATCTGGGACTGCGATTGTAACCGATTTTGACGTGTCACAGTCTGGCATTGGCGTCCGGGCACACGGTGGCTCGCTTCATGTGGACGGGCTTGAACTTGATGATGCTGCGGTTGGTATCGCCGCTAACCCAGGGGCCGCCATCAACATCTCAAATGTCGTGGGAGCCGACCTGGCCATCGCTATCGATGCTGCGAATTCAGACGATCTCAAAATAAATCAAGCCGTTTTTTCTGGACAGCGAATGCTGTTAGGGACCTCGGTTTCAGGGTTTGAACTTCACGATGTTGAATTCAATGCTACCCACCAGGACTCCCGCTACGTGGTGGACATGAAATGCTCGGGACAATGCACCTATGATGGATTGAACCTTCTCAATACTTCACGAGGCATGTCGCTCTCAGGAAGCGGCACTCATGAACTAACAAACAGCCAAATCACAGCCAGTCAGCAAGCAATCTTTGCGTCAGGGGCTGGACATTTGGACATTGCAAACTCGAACGTGGTCACCGATGGCGTCGGAATTAACATCCAAACGCCAACCTCTCTCCTTTCTGAGGTCGGTGTGGAGTTGGGGGACGTTCAATCTACGGGAATCGATGCATTGGGTGGTGTACACGACTGGGACGGCATTTCCATTCACAAATCCTTTCAATCGGGGGATTCTTCCTCTGTTGGTGTGAACGCGTGGTACGCTGACCTCAACCTTGGTGAAATGAACACCGAGAATACCTCCATCGGAATGCGAATGGAACGAAGTGTTGCAACGATTGCCTCGTTGAATGCCCACCAAGGCTCAACGGCAGGCCTGCATCTCATCAACAGTGATGTTACAGCAGAGGACATTTCCACACTTGCACAGACCTATGGCGTCCATTTGGTTGGACAGTCACATCTTCAAGCGATCAACTTAACAGGTACACTTCACGATGTTGCCCTCCTGCTCGAGACCTCCACCGCTACCGCTACCGTTCGATCCTTTGAACCGATCAACACCGCACAAGGAGCCGGTGATGCCTCGGGTCTAGGGGTGCTCTACTATGGAAGCGAAAGCTCGCCAACAATTAACACGGCTGAATCTTACTTTTTGGAAGAAACCCCCGTGACATTCACTGATTTGGACGGCCAACCGATTGAGGCCAATGTGGTAGTCCATGGCTTTGAATTCGTAGCGAATTCAAACGGCGCACTGACGCTCCCTCTTTCATCTTCAGGCTCCCTCATCGATGCTACGTACCAAGGAGCCGGTGTTCGTGTTGTTCTTACGGGCGGCTACATCGGTCAGTCCGTTCAGGTTCCAATCATTCCAGCCGGGGATTGGACCATTCCATCGAGCAAAGTGGTCATCTTAGGCCCTCGCCCCGACGGAGCATCCCACCAACTTACGGGCAGTCTTACGATTTCAGACGGAGCCCAGTTGACGCTCATGAATACGGTGCTCATCGTACCTGCTTCAGAATCCGTTTCTCTTCTCGGCACTGGCGTGTTAGAGGGTGAAGCAAGTACAATTGAAGCACCCTCGCTTTCTGTATCTCCTCAAGGACGCCTTGGAGCGCTATCAAGCGTCGTTGATGAAGAGTCATTCTTGACAATTGACGGCGATGTAACGTGGAATTGTGCCGTTCAAAAACAGGTTAATGGAATTCATTTCGACGGCAGCCTTGCACTACAGCCTTATTGCGAGGTTCGCCAAAACGAAGGGCGAATTCCGACTCAAGTGTCGGTTCTAAACGATGCAAAATTCGAATCCTTTTCTCAGGCATACGTGACGGTTCTCGACAAAGGGTCTCCGGTTGAAGGTGCGTTGATTTCTGTTGCAGGAGCAACCACTCAAACCAACAGTAACGGGTATGGCTTCCTATCCCACCCATCGCTTGTTGTTGATAGTTCAGGTGAAAACTGGTACGGAACAGTGATGTTAACCATTTCAGCAAACGGTCTTCTCGATTTCATCTCTTGGGATACGAACGTATCGTTTGAACACACCTTCATGGCCTCAACTCTACCGTCTGGAACCGTTAACGATTGGTTGATTCTTGAAAAGCAATGGAGTCCATACACGCTCTCATCATCCCTTATCCTATCAAAAGATGCGACCATGACCGTTCAAGATGGCGTATCGCTGCGCGTGTCCAATGACGCCACCATTACCGTGAACGGTACAATGGATGTCGATGAAGCAACGCTTGCATCAACCGGTTCAGGTGCACGTTGGGGTGGCCTCATTCTCGGAGATTCTGCAGGGGCCTCAATTGACCTTGCGGGTGCAACAGTTGTTGAAGCCGCTCCTGCCGTACGCATCAACGGTGACGGCTCTTTCAGTGCTAACGGCGTGTTCTTCGCCCGCTCCGCATCGGAGAGCCTCATCACCGTTGAAACAGGTAGCAATGCCGAGGTCCAATTGAGAGACTCCCACCTTCAAGACGCAGGAAACGGCTGCCTCAGGGTGTTCCAATCAACCGGTATCTTCTCGATGTCCAACGTGACGCTTTCCGATTGCGGTGGACCTGGGTTGTGGGCGCGTCAAACCTCCCTCTCCGTATCAAAGATAACGCTGGGCGGTGGAATTGAACAAGGTTTGGACTTGACCGGAGTTACAGGTCAGGTTGACGGAGTCCATGCACATGCATTCAGCGGAACAGGGTCCCTCATTTCTCTCAGTTCAATCGATGGAACCTTTGCCCTTTCTGACGTCAACGGAGTGACAGGAGGACTTGGAGGAATCATTGGCTCAGAAAACAAAGCACTCAACCTCCAAGACATCAATCTCACAGGCGCACCAGGAATCGATATTGACCGAAGTGCTGGAACCATCACGAACGTTCACCTTTCAGGCGATGGTTCAGGGACAGCCGTAGTTTTCCATCACGGGCGTTCTTTGGATCCTCTGTACCTTACCAACGTGACCATTGAGCAATTCGCAGTAGGGCTAGGTTTGCATCTTGACGCTGACGAACAGGCAACGCCCCTCGTCGTTCGTTCCAGTTCCATTACCGCCAGCACCTCACTTTCGACAGAGGGCTACGATGTTCGGTTCGAAGATACGAATCTTCTCGGTCTGGTTGAGAATTACGGTGCTCATGTTGACCTAGTGGATGGAAGTCATAATGGAATTGAAGTCTCGGAAGGCGGCAGTTTCAACGCTTACCGTACCTTTGTTCTTGACGCGCAGCGCAATGGAATTCCACTGAATGCTGAGTTCACCGTTCAATTCCCAAACTCATCTCTACCAGANATGCACCTTATGGGAACGACCATAGATGCTGAAATTATCGTTCGAATGATAACGGATTCATCCGATTCTACTGCAACTGCAGCATCCTTTACCGCCACCTCCGCAGGGTCCCCGTCAGCCTCAATCTTTGTTGAATCACTTGCAACAGCGGACCGTAACGTTGTGATTTCACTCGTTGTCAATCAGGCACCAACCGCTGAACTTACCGAACCAATGGCTGGTGGACGTGTGATGGAAGGCGATTCTATTCGAGCTGCAGTTCACGTTCAAGACGACATCGACGGCGTAGAAAGCATCATCATTTCATGGAAAGTTTACGATGTTTCAGGCAACGCTGTCCTCCAGAATGGAAACGAACCAGTGTTCAACATCACCGATCTAACAGCAGGGTTCTATGTTGTTGAAGTTACAGCGACCGATTCCTATGGGTTGTCATCCTCAACCTCTGTTGATATTGAATATACATTGCTTGATACCGACCTCGATTGGTTGAGCACATGTCAGTCTGACACTTGGTTCGACTCAACACTTGGGCGAACCTGTGGCCCAGATATTTACGATTTGGATGATGATAACGACGGATTTACCGACGTGAAAGATGCCTTCCCATTGGATGGATGTGCTTATTTGGACACCGATGGAGATACCCAGCCGGACGACCTCAACTGCCCGGAGGGAGTGACCTCTTGGCTGACCGTTGATATGGATGATGATGGTGATGGTATTCCGGACAGTCTTGAAGGGGTCGAAGCGGATTCAGGCAACGATAACATCAATGCCATCATGCTTGTTGTAACATTGTTTGGTATTGCCGTATTGATGTTCTTCGCTCGACTCCGGAAAGGTGGCCCGGGTGAATTTACATCCATCGACGAAACTCACCTTTGAGGAGTGGAACGGTTGACCTCCTTTCTACCAACGCCCGAACAAATGGCGTTCGCTGCGGTAGGTATTCTTGCAGTCATACTTGCTTGGGATGCCTTTTGGTTGACGCGGCAACGGAGGGATATTCCGGAATTAGGAATGCTCGCTAACGGAGGCTTTGCATGGAAAAGCGAGGGGAGCCATGAATTGATTCGGCAATGGGGGAATCTTGGTTCAATGGCAGCGATGATGGTTCTGCCGTGGGGCTTGCTTGAGGCGAGCAACACTCCGGTCATCTACGCGATTGTATGGGATGTGCTTCTTTGCCTTCATCTCATTTCTCTGACCGTTCCTAAACGATACGCGATCACCTCAACCCATCTTTTTGCGGACGGCCAAAGCTATGCTTGGGAGCGACTCAGACTTGCTAAGCGTCAACCAAAACGCAGAATCATGCTCCTGCGAAATGGATGGGGCCCGTTTGGCCCCCTTCCGCTTGGCGGAGATCCTACTTCGTTGGGGACGGCCAAAGAATACATTCTGGCCATGGAGCAGTCGCGTTCTCAGAAGCGTTTCGTTGGCGATCAAGAAGAATGAAGCGTTATTCTCTTGGAGTGCCGACGCCTAGCGGTGTTATGGAATGGACACGAAGTGGCGATGATGTTTTTTTACGACTTGACCCCGGTGAGGAAATTCATGCCTCACTGCAAACGCTAGCCGACGAAATCGGGTTTGATGCTGCAGCGATTACCAGTGGTATTGGAAGGACACGGGACAGTACTTACGGCTACATGGACGACGACCATCATTACCATCGACGAACCATCACGGGCGGTAGCGAACTTGTAACGCTCCAAGGCAACTTAGCACGGCGTGAGAATGGCGACGCGTTCACCCACTTGCATGCTACCTTTTCAGACGATAATCTCACGCCTCATGCAGGCCATATGTTCGAAGCAACGGTCCATGTCGTGGCCGAACTTCACCTTCGTTTGCTCACCGAAGCCATCATGACGCGTTGCCCGTTGGAGAACAGCGAATTTGTTGCTTTGAAGTTTGATTGAGGCGTTCAAAAGCGATGCTTCTTATCCTGTCGCATGCGTGTTAACACCATGAGCGGCGAAGTTCCAAATCCGGACCATTCGCCGCAGCGAGTCGACTGGCTCGCCGAACAAATCGCCCACCATTCGCACCTCTACTACAATCTCGCTGCACCCGAACTTTCCGACGCTGATTTTGACCGACTTTGGGATGAACTTCAGCAACTTGAACCCAATCATCCACAACTACGGCGGGTGGGCGCTGACATCGCTCCTGGCAGCGTTAAGGTTGAACATTTATTTCCAATGAGAAGTCTTGACAAGGCGAATAAAAAGGAAGAACTTCTTCATTTTGTTAACACGACCACACAAGGTTCGAAGCGCTTTCTCTCTCAACCGAAGTTGGACGGTTCTGCTCTCTCGCTGGAGTATCGCGTTGGCCGATTGGTAAGGGCGGCCACGCGAGGAAGTGGAGAGCGTGGAGAAGACGTAACACGCAACGCCCGTAAAATTGCGAATGTCCCAGAAGCGCTGCCCCTCCCAGTAGATCTTCACGTCCGCGGTGAAGTTGTCATGCCGCTTTCTGTCTTCGAATCAACGTACAAGGACGTCTCTCCAAACCCTCGTAACCTTGCGGCAGGGGCTTTGCGACAAAAGCACGATGACGGTAAGGCTGACGCTTCTGATTTGGTCTTCCAGGCTTACGACGCTCAATTTCCTCAAGGAGAAGACCGCCACCCCGACAGCATGGAGATTCCATCCTTTAGGTACGATACTGAAATTCTCGCTTGGATGGAAGAGTCTCTTGGAATCCAGCCAGCAAAATGGGCGCTCCATGATGGTGAATCGCCTGCAACGACGGGAACACTCCTGTTTGACCAATCCCAAGATTGGCTGAGTCAGCGGAGTGCCTATCGGTTTGAAATCGATGGAGTGGTCTTCAAACTTGACGATTTAGCCCAGCGCGAAACATTGGGAATGACCGCCCACCATCCACGCTGGGCCCTGGCTTGGAAGTTCCCTCCCGAAGAAGCCACCTCGGTCCTCATGGGCGTTGAATGGCAGACAGGAAGAACCGGAAACATCACTCCAGTGGCCCGAATCGCACCCCAAAGGGTTGGGGGTGTAACGGTTGAAAATACAACCTTGCACAATTTAGGAGAAGTTCAACGATTGGACGTTAACATCGGCGATAAAATTCTCATTGTGCGCCGGGGAGATGTGATTCCAAAGATCGAAAAGGGACTCGGGAGAGCAAGTGAAGCAGATCTTCTTGGACGCACCCATGCCTCCGGAGAACGCTATGAGGCTACACTGCCGGACGAAGCCGCCATTTTAGCACCTGAAACCTGCCCTGCTTGCGGAGGGGGCATTGAGAGAGAGGGAGCTTTCCTCAAGTGTCCGGAATTGTTTTGCGAAGCCAGAACAAGTAGGTCAATTCTTTACTGGTGCCGTTCCCTAGAAATGGACGGAATAGGGGAAAAGTTGGTTGAGCAACTTCTCGATGAACACGTTATCACAACGGTTGCAGACCTCTATCGGTTGACGTTCAACGAACTCATGGGCCTTGAACGAACAGGAGAGAAAACCGCGAACAACGTTCTCAATGAGATTTCAAAATCCAAGGCGATGACACTCGGGCGTTTTCTTCATGCCTTAGGATTGCCGGGAATCGGGCCCGAACTTGCAACAGCAATGGCCCAAAAACTTCACGATGCACCGGGCTTGATGCAATGGTTGGAGGCCGCCCATGCTGCTTTTGGCGAAGCCAGTTTTGGCCCACCTGTTGGAGAGAATGGAAAGCCATTCACCCACAATGAGGCACTGCGAAATCTCATGGGCATTGATGGCGTTGGCTCTGTCGTTGCCCTGCATTTCAGAGATGGGTTGCATCAGCGCAAACAAATGCTTGAGGATTTGCTATCTCTTATTGACGTCCAACCCCAACCCCTCCTAGCGGCTGGCGGGCCGTTTGAAGGACGAACCTTTTGTCTGACAGGAACGCTAAGTAAGCCTCGAAAAGAGATCCAACAAATCATACAAGACGCAGGCGGTAAAGTGGTGGGGAGCGTTTCTGCTAAACTCGGCGTTCTTGTTGCTGGTGAACAAGCAGGGTCAAAGAAAGCAAAAGCAGAATCTTTGGGCATCGCAGTATGGAGTGAAGCCGACCTTTTGAGCGAACTGAATTCAGAAGCACCTACGCCGTCTGTTTCATCAGCCGAGAAAGGAAACGTCGGACAACCTTCGCTTTTTGACTTTTGATGAATTCAACCGTAAAGCATAGCGTTGGTACTGGGAGAACTGTCTTCGCTTTTTCCAGCACTGTCCATGAGTGCTTTGAGTTGTGCTTCAAGTTTCTCAGCTTCTTCGATCAGTGGCTGGTTTGGAAGGTCAATGCTTGGGAGAAGCGTATTCAGTTTCTCAATGAGTACTGCTGCAGCACGAGCGTCGGGCCAACGAGGGTCAGCTTCGACCATGATGGACATGGTGCCCAGGCCCCTGCGGGTTGCTTCGCTTAGGATGCCAGCATTCATTCCACGGATGACTCCTTGTTGGAGCAGAGGGATATTCATTTCTTTGAGCATATCTCGAACGGTCTCGTTGCATCCGATCCCGACAACATCGATACCGTCTGTGTCTTCGTATTCGACAACGGGCTCAACACCGTCCATATTGCTCTTCATGCCCGCCTTAGCGAATGCATCAATAACGATACCAGCCAATACTTTGTGCTCCTTGGACCACTCAAACAAAGCCCATACGATCTTGTGAACGAGAGGTTCGGGAACAACCATTTCACTCATGAGCAGAATCACCTGGTCACAGCCATCAATGCTGCACTGAGGCTTCCCAGCATAGGCCCGGATTGGGGGCAAGGGAACACCTTCTTGAATCAAAGAAAGGGTAGGTAGGCGGTCATCGACGAGACCGCCGACGAACTCCAATTCCAAATGGTCGATGAGGTAGTGAGCTACAATACTGGAAACCATTCCAACACTTGGGAAGCAAGCAATAACCATGGTATTCTCTTGTTCAATAATGGTATTGATTCGAAGACTTGGGCCATCCATGAGTTCCCCTAACGGACCGTGCGCCTTCAACGCTTTGGCTCCATGACATCAAAGGCTTCATCATTGACAAGGTTCACCAACAGCCATGAGCGCTGACGAAACTCCTTCGCCACGTCCACACAGCCTTTCGCCTTCCGCATGGAATCGCTACGAGACTTGTCCGAGGATGTATTGGCTCAGCCGACAACGCCTCCCACGGAAGGCGGGAATGGCGGCCTCGCTTGGAACCGCAGTCCACGCTTCGATTGAAGATTTGCTCAACTTGGACCTTTCAGGACGCGGGGATAAGGAAGCAGGATGGTTGCCCCGTGAGGCAGAGCGTGTTCTCAAGATACGTTGGGAAGAGGAAAAGGCAGTGTTCATGGCTACGCCCAGACGCCCCAATTGGAAAGAAGACAAATGGAAGGAAGCGCTCAAACAACAACGAGGGGGCGTTATTCTCTTGCTTGACCACTTAGGGGCGCGTGAACTGCCCCATGAAGACATCACCGTTGCCCTTTGGAAGCGATTGCAACAACTCACCATCGCCGTAGAGGGCGAACTCAAAACCAGTGACGGCCGTCTAATGGGCCGCTTGGATTTATTGTTCGCAGATATGGCCGAGGATGGCACGATGAAAGGCTGGCTGGTTGCAGACCTAAAAACTGGCAACGCACCAACAAAGGAACTGAAGACCGAAGTAAATCGCCAACTCCGAATGTATCGGGACATTCTTCTCGCTAACAATCCAAGCGCGCCACCGGTTCGTACTGAAGGATGGTACACCAAAACAGCAAGCAAGTGGGCTGCTCTAGGGCCAAGCGTCCTCGAAGACGCATACGCTGCTTGGGAGGCAACGCAAGCCACCCCCATTCCCATGGAGCCAACCCCTGGACCGGACAGTTGTGGAGGGTTCTGCGATTGGAAGGCGTGGTGCCCGCACTGGTGGACTTGGCGCAAAGAGTCCGGCACCCTTCACAAAGATGATTTCAGCGATGCCGTCGTCCTTTTGCATCAATACGACGACGTCAGCGGTGTCGGCGTTGTGGAACTTTGCGAACCATTGGATGAGACCGGACGAGCAATCCCAACAGGCAACCGAGTTTCAGCAAAATTCGACGGTCGTGGAAAAGATGCTCTCGAAGAATTGCGAACTCAAGGCTACCAAGGGCCGCTGTTTCTCGGGTCGATCATGACGGCTCGACGTTCCTGGCGAGTTGGTCCGTGGTGTGATGTTCTTCCGTGGAATCCTTTGCCGGACGGCGAACCGTACGAGCCCCTCTCAGCGTAGATGTTCGCGCAACAATTGCCGCGTATCTTCGCATTCGATTCCATTAGGGGAAAGCAACCACCCGACATAACCGGGGTCTATTGCTTGAATTTCAGAAAGATGTTTTCCTCTGTGACGGCCAAAAGAGACAACGTAATGGGCACCATCGCGACGAACTTTTCCTAAGGAATCCACCGGTTCCAAGTCGTTCAAACCTCTGCCAAGTTCCGAAGCGTCCGTGTTTCCTTCGCCGTGAACAATCCATCGTTCAAGTTCGGGGATTGACCTTCGGAACGCTGGAGAATGTTCAACGGAGAGTCGCCAAAACAGCAACAGCGTTGCAGCAGCATCTGCAGCGGCAGTATGTGCGGCTTCCAGACGAATTCCGTGCCGGCTGCAAAGTGAGCCAAGATTGTGAGGTCTTGGAATCTTGAGTCTCCGGACCAGTTCAAGCGTATCCATAATCGCCTTAGGTTGCGGACAAAGTCTACCGAGCCGGAGAAATTCCTTTTCTAGCATGGCGAAATCAAATTTTCTGACATTGTGGCCTACTAAAACAGCGCCTTCAATCAATTCAGCGACCTCGTCAGCCACGGCTTCAAACCCTTGTAAGCTGCGAACATCTCTGTCGTAAATCCCGTGGATTCGACTTGCATCATAGGGTATGGAGCGTTTTGGGTTGACCAAGCGTTCGAAGTTGACCGCTGTTCCATCGATAGCACTGCCGATCAAAGCGAGTTGGACAATCTTGTCCTCTTGTGTTGATACCCCGGTGGTCTCAAGGTCAAAGGCCAGAACTTTTTCGCCTTGGAAAAGGTCTTGCCCCATGACATTTCACCGCAACTGCTCCTCTTTGAACATCACTCTCAAACCCGATGAGCCCTTGGGCGGAATATGGGGCTTCGAAGTTGGTTGAATCAAGTCATAGGAAGAACCGATTCTGTAGGTAATACGCCTGTTGTAGAGCCTGCGGTATTGGAGGAGGACATGACCACCTTCCATCACACTCAGGAAAAACGCGCAACGGAAGCCCTCGCCCTGTTCGAAGAAGACGACCCGGTCTTGGAGCCCTTAGCGAACAGCGTTCCAGCGCCTTATGATGCCAGTCAGGCTCAAATTGAAGACTTGCTCAGTGAAGGTACATCACCGTCATTTACCCATCAAGATGAGGTTGAAATCCATGATGTGTCAGAGGTTGAAGACCCCTATGAAGATGCAATGGTCGAAGGGGATATATCCGAAACCGTCGTCTTCGACGGGCATGAAAACAGGGCTTCTGTTTAATCACTTCAACCGAACAGTTAGAAAGGATGGGCCGGTCGTTTCTAACATGAAGCATTCCCTAAAGCGAACAAAGGTGTCAACCGCCTTTGCCGTTGGCTTTGTTCTCATTTCATTGCTGTCCGGTTGCTTGCAAGCCTTGGACACAACGGTTTCTCCTCGGGCCACATTGGAAGCCTACCCAACCCTCATTCAAGAAGGCGAAATGGTAACCTTGGACGCTCGAGACTCCTCCGCTGTTGAGGGAATCATCACCGGCTACAGTTGGGACTTTGGTGACGGCTCAACCGCCGAAACCGTAGTGGGTTTCACCTCTCATGCGTTCCCAAATCACGGGCAATACATCGTTCGTTTGACCGTTACCAACGACCAAGGCGGAACCGACGATGCCGTTGCGACTGTTTTGGTTAACGGAGCGCCGGTCATCAACATCAGCATGCCCACATCGGTTCGCGCTGGAGATTCAGCCCTGTTCGATGCCTCGGAATCTTACGACCCGGAAGGCGGGCAAATGGCCTTCTCTTGGGACTTTGACATCAAGGTCGATACCAATGGAGACGGAGACCCACTCAATGATTTGGACGCTTTAACGCCCGAAGTTCTCTTTGATACAACAACTTCAGGCATGATTCATGGCATTCTTCGAATCGATGACAGCGATGGAGCATTTGCGATAGAATCGTTTGAATTGAACATCACAACACGTACGTTCAACGTTGTCTGGGTCACTGAAACCATTGACATTTCCTGGGACGAGTATCTTGAACAGGGTCAGACATGGGAAGGGAATCTGACACCAGGCGAAAACGGGCGCATCATCGCCTTTGACGCTTTGTTGGAACTCGATCGAGACATTGCACCTCCACACGATAACTTCTCACTGGTCCTCCATATCGTTGATGATAATTATAGAAAAACTGCTCAAACCCAAGCCGGAAATTACACCACCAATGAACCCGCAACGGCTGAAATGTCGCTTGATGAAATGAATTCACCAGGTGAAGAAGGTTTGTTCGTATCGGATTCAGAGGAAGAGTTGTTGAATTTCTTGTTGGGTGACCGAGGAAACCGAACCGGCCAAGGCGAATGGATTTGGTCGGTTGTTGCTCAACAATCCGACCCCGATTCAATATTTGGAGAGCCAGACCCCGACCCGGGGAACGATTGGGTTTTGAGCGTTAAAATCACCGTTATGAGGCCTTCTTTATCGGAAGTAGCCGTCAGCGATTCCAGCGTTTGAAAGAGAAAGGTGTATGAAGAGGGGCGCCTTGGAAAGGAATGGTCATCATGGTCGATACAGTTGAAGTCAGCCGAGTTACGATTCGAGACGCCTTGTCTGTTGACCTCTCCGTTTGGATGAATGATCCAGACGACTGGGACTTCAGGCCCTCGCTCTTCTATGCAAACAACACCCTTTCTGTGCGTTGCGCAAATCAAGGCCATGAACTTGCTTCAGTCGAACTCGACGATGAGCAAGACGAAGCCCTTCACCGAGACCGAGCAGCAGAACTGCGCGTGAAGTTTCACGTCCATGGAATGCACGGACGGCTCAACAAGATTCACCCGATCATCGCTGATGGAAAAGCCAAGAAGTTAGCCACGGCTAACTGGAAGACCACCCAATCCGTTTCGTTCGAGTAACCCCCAACGAATCTTTGATAACGGTTCAACAAGATTTTGCCGTTTATGTCAAACAGGACAGGTATAGGCAGTCAAAAAAGAGCACGATTCAACCGTATGTGTCGTGAGGTTCGACATTTTGTTTCAGCGAATCCAGGCTGTTCTGCCCAAGCCATCGTCGCTAATTTGAACCACGATCAAGGGATGCGCAACCACGGCCTTACTCCAAGAAAAGTAGGTTTCTTCATCACACGACATCTTGGTGCCACCCTCACGTGGTGGCAGGACCATCGTGCTGGTCGCCGCGTGTACGGTTTGATTGGCGATGAGCCTTCTAAAAAATCAAGCCAATAAAGGAGAATTGTGGGTTTGTCTCATGTAGGGCCCGCTCATCAGCACCAATATGGAGGGGCAAATCGCTGCTTATTTCGACCTCGATGGAACGCTCCTCAATGCGTCCAGCGAAAAAACCCTCACGGCTCATCTCGCTAAACGTCGTCCATGGCGTATTCCATGGGGTGCAGTAGCATGGACATCTGGTTTTTTGACCAATTTATTACGAGGTCGTTCTGTTTACGATGCGGCCCGAAACCGCGGCCACCTATCTCTAGCGTCATGGGAAGTCCTTGAGAACTATTCAGAGCACTTGGCTGAACATGTCTTGAAAGAACATGTTTCAGCGGGAGCTTGGGAACGACTGCAGTGGCATCGTGATCAAGGCCACCGTTTGATCCTTGTTACGGCTACCGTTGCTCCCATGGCTGAAGCGATGGCTCAGGTTCTCAACATGGACGCAGTGTACGGTTGCGGGCCAAGCGAGCGAACAGGCATTTTGTCAGGTTCTGAGCGGGGTTGGAGCGTCCCCCGTCGCAAAGGCAAAGTCCCCGTAGTGGAATTGGATGCGAGGGAAAACAATCACGACCTCAGTCAATGTTATGGATATGGAAATACCCTTGCAGATTCGTGGTTTATGAAGCTCTGCGGGCATGCAATTGCTGTTAACCCAGAAGGGTCTCTACGAAAGCACGCGCACTCATACCAGTGGGAAATTGTGGAATGGCCTTGAGGGTTCATATATCCTTACGGGCCATCTAAACCATGAGTCCGGACGATGAAGAAGAAAACCAAGCGAGTGAAGTTGTCCAAGATTACCGAAGGGAATTGCTGTTGAACCAAATGTTGGAGGCTGCTCAAGCAACCAATCGGGCTGCAAAGTTAGTCAGCAGTATCGTAGCCCGAAACCAAGACCGAATGTTTCTCGACAAGGCTGGTCGAATCATTGTAAATGGAACGCTTGCAACCTATCGTGTTGACATGGGCGGGTTTCTCAACAAAATGAACAACCCCTTTGATTACAGTTCTTTTGACCAGGTTGAAATCCACCCCAAAGGAACTCTTGTCGACCAACCAAAAACTGCATGCGTTCAAGTCCAAATCAACGGTTCAATGCCTGCATACGACCTCCTTGGAGCATATTTGCTGGGGCTCATGAACGATGAGTCGACATGGCTTCAAGAAAACATGGGCCCTCTACGCCATGCATTGTACGCCATGTACGGGTTAAGAGAGAGTCCCCTCACCGAATCCTTGTCAGAACATCTTTTCATGAAATACGGTGGGCGTTTGGACCCCAAATCTGACCATTTTACCTTGAGAGGTACAAACGGATGGAAGTGGCGCGTTTCTTTTGGAAATCCACTGGCTCGCGGCTTCAAGATAGAATACTCAAAGTCACGTCAAAGTTGGTGGAATGACATGTTTGATGACCATCTAGCCGAAACCTCCCAACATTACACGCTTTGCGGCTTCTTTGACCTCATCGACCATCTATCCGAATCTCCTGCAATTCTTCGCAACTCATCCGAGTGGCAGACAGACCCCATTTTTGTCAGAAAGGTCGCCTCAGTTTACCCCCCTCTCGCCAAGAAGTTGTTGACAACCATTGAGAGTGAGGATTACGACCCTGCAACGATTCAATCTTTTTACGATGAAACCATCACTGAAGAAGAAGCAACAACCGTCGCTCTTCTTGATGAGCAGATTCGTAACTTGGCTCTTGCTTGAGCTGATTCATGGTTGAATGGCGGCCCCACCGCGATTCGAACACGGGTTCGAGGCTCCGCAAGCCTCTGTGATATCCAAGCTACACTATAGGGCCAATTTGGCCGACCAGCCGCCCCAATATAAGCGCGAGGGTGATACAACGCCCTGTTTCGTACAAGGGTTCATTGAATTGAGACGCCTGGAAAGTCCATGGCCGTAGTGATTGAACGCTCCGTGGAATTCCCGATGGTCGATTTGGCCAATATCGCCTACTTCCCAAGAATCTACGACCTGGCACATCGGGTGTTTGAAGCCACTTGGCCAGAGATGTGCGGTGTGGATTATCCAACGGTTCTTGGAGAACTGAAAGTTGGTTTTCCCGTGATCAACATCGCGTCGGAATTCAAAGCGCCAATGAGGTATGGCGACCGTATTTCAGCGCATATATCAATTTCCCATATCGGGACCACATCGTTGGTCTGGGAATATCGTTTCATCAATCAACACGCAGATCTTGTTTGGTCATCATCCCAAACCACCGTTTGTGTTGACATGGATACGCTGAAGCCAACACCGATTCCAGAGCGCCTCAAAACGGGACTGCTCAACCATTTAGATGGAGGGGTAGATAATGAATAATGAAGGCATTAAACCAGACACGCGAGGGCCGAAGAACATCGCCATCATCCTCTTTTTCAGCGCGCTTTTACTGGCGGGGTTCTCCTATCAAGACTGGCTTCAGCACCAAGGCGGGCTTACGGATTCCCAGGTTGATACCTTCCTGGCGACTCCAAACAGTCAGGGTGGAGAGCCAACATCCGTGGACGACTTTAGAGCCTTTGAAGATGAAGTTCAAACAAATAAGGGATACCTGATCCGTTCAATTGGGCTGGCAATAGTAACGATTTGCTTGCTTATCGGGACGCCTCTCTTGCATCGATTGAACATCAACGGAGCGTATCTCTGTGTAACGGGAGCAGTGCTTGGCCTGATTTCCGGCGTTTATGGAAGTTATCTCATCAACGATTCAGCTCAAATGCACTTGGGTGACGCTATGATGCTGACTTACGAAATATGGGTGTATCTTTGTGGAGCGATCATGTCCTTATGTCTCGCGGTAACAGCGTTACCTCTCTTGAACACCAAAGCTCGGATGGCTCTCAACCTCCAAGTCATTGTGGTACAAGACGAATCAGTCAATGATGAAATACAACGTTTACAGCAAACAGTCACTCGGGCTGAACTTGAAAAAACGCATATGCAGGATGAGTTGGAGAAAGCAAAGTCAACCACAGTTGTTCAGAATATTACTTACAACATTCAGGACAGTGCAATCGCTGGCGATATCAATGCTACCGGATTGAAGGAAAAGGATGACTGATTCAATCAGTTGTGCAGTGAA
>JGI20157J14317_10000035_pt1 | contig 123948 bp, 97 predicted proteins | sample COG_07_FD_14317 | JGI IMG/M metagenome (IMG submission 14317)
CTTCCACCATCTCGGCGTCCGTAGCCACCGCCACCTCCACCGTCTCTGCGACCACCGTCTCGGCGTCCACCATCTCGGCGTCCGTAGCCACCGCCACCGCCACCGTCTCTGCGACCACCGTCTCGGCGTCCACCATCTCGGCGTCCGTAGCCACCGCCACCGTCTCTGCGACCACCGTCTCGTCGACCACCATCTCGGCGTCCGTAGCCACCGCCACCGCCACCGCCACCATCTCGGCGACCACCATCTCGGCGTCCACGAGAACGTGGCTCGGCAGGAATGTATTCCACTTCAAAGGTTGGGAGGGAGCCAAAATCGGGAGGAGTAAAATCAACATTCACACCTACATTTTTCTGGAGACGGTGGTACATCTTCTTCTGAGGCCGTTGGACAAGAGACACAACGACTCCGCTTGCTCCACCCCGGGCTGTACGACCGCTACGATGCTTGTACGCCTTACCGTTTTCTGGAGGGTCGTAATGAATCACACAGTTGACGCCTTCAACATCCAGACCTCGTGCAGCAACGTCAGTAGCAACAAGAGCCATGCATTCTCCATGCTTGAAAGCCTGCATAGCGCGGTCGCGTTGTCGTTGGGACAAACCACCGTGCAGTCCCCGAACACCGAGGCCGTCATCGAGCAATTCGTCGTTCACCCGCTCAACACCAAGTCGGGTGCGGCAGAATATTATCGTTCGGCCACAATTACGAATCAATTCAGCCGAAATTGGAGATTTTTTAGAATGAGGCATGAGCCAAAAATGATGTTCCATATCTGTAATGGAAACTTCTTCTGCACCAACCTCAAGGCGGACCGGTTCTCGTTGGTAACGCTTGATCAAATCCCCAACTTCGTCATCGAGTGTGGCACTGAAAAGGACGGTTTGTCGGTCCGGTAGGCATCGGTCGAGGATATCACAAACGGGTTCCATGAATCCCATATCGGCCATTCTATCGGCTTCGTCAATGACAACGACTTCAACATCTTTGAGAACAACTGCACCTCGCTCCATCAAATCAAGTAGACGGCCCGGGCAAGCGACGACAACATCCAATCCACGCTCAAGAGCACGGTACTGATTCTTGTATGAAACACCACCATAGATGGTCCCCACAGTTCGGTCAATGACACGAGCAAGAGGCTTTAGAACGCCATAAATTTGTTCAGCTAACTCTCGAGTTGGAGTTAGAATGAGGGCACGTGGACGGTTTGGTTCAGCATAGGATACCTTTTCCAGCATAGGGAGTCCAAACGCGAGGGTTTTTCCCGAACCAGTAGGGGCTCTGCATGAAACATCTTTTCCTTCCATTGCAGGAGGGATAGATTCTACTTGAACTTCGAACGGCTCGTTAATACCTTGCGAAGACAATACTTCCGCAAGTGCATCGCTTATGCCGAGGTCTTGAAAGGAACCCATTGGTACACCCAATGTGAAGCCCCCGCCGCTCCCTATTTAGCATGAACCGTTCAAAGCAGGAAAAATCGGGGCTTGGATTCAAACCTTGCGGGTCACATACATAGCCACGGCATTGCCGCCGCCAAGGCAAAGAGTTACGATGCCTGAAGCCGCTTCAATGCGTCGCATGACCCCTAATAGGGTGATGAGACAACGCGTTCCACTCGCACCCAAAGGGTGGCCTAAACTGACTGCACCACCGTGAAGATTGAACCGATCATCTGGGATTCCTACTTCCTGAGCCACAGCACACGATGCTGAGGCGAACGCTTCGTTATGCTCGTATACATCCACATCCATCACTTCGAGTTCATTTCTCTCGAGCAGCATCTTCACTGCGGGAATGGGTGCGCTCATGACACGAGCCGGCTCAACACCGGATGTGCAATAGTCTCGGATGTAAGCAATGATTTCCCATCCTTGTTCAAGTGCAAAGGATTCTTCTGCGACCAAAATCGCACTCGAACCGTCGTTTAGGGTACTTGCATTCCCAGCAGTCACCATGCCTTCTCGGTCAAATGCTGGGCGCAATTTACCAAGAGAATCAAGGGTTGTTTGGCCGCGAACTCCCTCGTCTGAAGTGAACGAAAGGGGGTCTGCTCTTCGTTGTGGGACTTCGATTGAGAACGTCTCCCAATCAAACCAGCCTTGTTCCCAGGCATTGGCTGCCCGTTGTTGACTGCGTAGTGCAAATTGATCGGCATCGTCGCGACTGATGTTGCATTCCTTCGCAACCGTTTCACCGGTGAGTCCCATGTGAACGTCGTTGTAAACATCCCAGAGACCGTCATGAATCATTGAATCAATCAGTGTAGAGGAACCCATTTTTGCTCCTTTTCGCTGACCCATGAGCAGTTGAGGGGCATTGCTCATGCTTTCCATGCCACCTGCTACGATGGCTTTGTATTCGCCTGCACGAATGCTGTTTGCAGCCATCATCGCTGCCTTAAGAGATGAACCGCATACTTTGTTGATGGTTGTACACGGAATTGAAACCGGGAGCCCAGCCCCTAAAGCAACTTGCCGTGCTGGATTTTGCCCCGCTCCGGCTTGGAGTACTTGGCCAAAGAGAACTTCATCGATCACACCGGACTGAGGGTCAATGTTGACACGATTCAACAGTTCCTTAACCGAAAAGATACCAAGTTCAACCGCTGTGAACGAGGATAACGAGCCGAGGAATTTTCCAATGGGTGTGCGGGCAACGCCGCAAATAACTGCTTGTGGCTGGGACATGATTCTTCCAGCCACTGAAACGCTTTGAAGGTGCGCGTTCGCCAACTTGGCGGGTGAGAAGGCTTGATGAAGCGAACCCGCTGGGAGATGCATGGCCAAATTCAAGACCAACTTGGAACTTTCAAGAAAAGCAGATGAAATGAGAGACGTCGAAGTGCAACTGGATTTCACCCCTAATGCCCTTGCGTCGGTCCTTTACCGACAAGGCGACACCGTTGTCTTGGCTTGCTGTACAAAAGAATCTAAACTTCCACGTTGGTTTCCACGAGACGCAACAAAGGGCTGGGTTCATGCAGAATACTCACTCCTCCCAGGTTCTACCGATTCCAGGTTCCGTCGCGAACGAAACGGAGCAAAGGGTCGCACGCAGGAAATTGAGCGCCTTATTGCTCGATCGCTCCGCGCTGCAGTCGACCTGGAAGCCCTTGGACCTGTGGCGTTGAACATCGATTGTGATGTGCTGAATGCAGACGGGGGCACCCGATGCGCCTCCATTACTGCGGCCAACATCGCCCTCCGTTTGGCTGTCCGTCGCTTGATTGCGAGCGGCGATTGCTTGCCTTCCGACCTCCGGCCAACCTTCGAACAACGCAAAGAGGGCTGGACTGCTCCATCGCTCTCTGCGGTTGAACAGAAGAATCACGAGATGGACGTTATACCTCACGACCTTGCCGCTGTTTCAGTGGGATTGATTGATGGTGATGTCTATCTTGACCTGGATTATATCCTTGATTCAAATGCAGATGTCGACATGAACGTGATCAAGACAAGCGACGGTAAATACGTTGAAATTCAAGGCACTGGAGAGGAATCCACCTTCTCCGCCGAGGAACTAAGCGCTCTTTTGGCGCAAGCCGACGGTGGAATGACGACGCTGTTCAAGATGCAAACCGATGTACTAAACAAAGCCGTTTGAGAGACAAGAGCGACTTCTTTTGAACGGGCCAGTGAAGCCGCTGCATCGGAAGGCTTGATATGGCGAGGGCACTCGCAAAGAATGAACGGGTTAGTAGCTTAGTTGGGAGAGCGCGGCACTGAAGATGCCGAGGTCGCTGGTTCAAGTCCGGCCTAACCCACCAACATTCATTGCCCTGAGGGTTTTCATGGACTACGAAAACGAGGACAAAGGCTTCCATTCCGCCCAGGAACGGGTGGGTGCCGCCCTATCTGGCGTGTTCCTTTTTTTCTTTGGATTTCCGTTTACATTGGTCCCGTTCATGATATTGCCTGAGGTTTATGGGGAAAGCATGATGTTGAATATCTTCGTATTATGCTTCTCATTGCCGTTTCTATGTGCTGGCCTTCTCGTCCAGACCGCAGGAGGTATTTCGCTGATTATGGCACTCTTCCCAGAAAGTAAGTTCACGGTCAAGCAACTTCTAAAACGTCGAGAGGCCTCAACCTCAAGAGAACATTACAGCGACCATCATCCATCTCCGTCATACGCTGAAGAATATGGAGTAGCCCACCAAGAAAAACCCGTTGAAAGCGGCAATTTCTGGGACAATGTGGCCGAAAAATGACGAGTAGTTATTCACGATGTCTTCCTTTTGAACTACGATAATGCTCACCTTCAATTCTATAGAGTCGTACTCTTTGGACGAACCCCTCAATCATATATGAGAAAAGGGTTCATGAGGAAGTTCCGACTTGCCCTCACTATGGGCAAAGAGGGATTAGACCAAGAGGGCTCCCTCGATGCTCAGGAAGAGCATACAAAATCTCGAAATAAAGAGGCTAAGGAACTCCAAGAAATCCGTCAACGCCGTATGGGAGGAGGGAAACTCTTCCTCTCAAAGATAGAGGATTTCGTGTTGATGGGCGGGCTCGTTTACGGCATCCTATTTGCTCTGCTTCTGTTCTCTATGTCTTCGGGAGTGTTTGGAAACACAACCGCTCTCGACCATCAAGCATCGACTACATTTTTGGACATTGGTGATGAATGCGAAGAGGTATCGGATGAACCGTGGCTCAACATATTCCCCGCCCCCGACCAAGAATTGTTTTCAATCGCAGGCCACAATCTACCCAACGGGGTGGCTTTCCTCAACTACTCAATTGAGGAGAACGGTGGAGCAAATGAGGTTGCATTGACCGATGAAACCACCCGTATTGTTGACGAGGATGAAGACAATTCGGGCAGGGCATATTTCAAAGCGCCTTTTTCTGACCTTGCGGAAGGCGAATACACCCTCAAATTCAGGCTAACCGTCCATGAAGAGAACAACATCAGTTCTCCGTTCGTCATGCAATCGATGACCAAAACCATAGCGTTTGAACTGACCATCTCCAGCGAAGCGCTGTCCTTCCTTCCGTTTGTCGATGATACAGAACATTCGGATGTTCGTATTGCCGACTCGGGCTTACGGTCCTGCTGGACGGTTCAAGATCTCGGAGATTGGGGCTACCTCCTCATGGGAGCAGAATTGGGTGGTGGACGTGAAACCGCCATGCTAACCGGAGGGGCAGCCGGAATCCCTGCTTGGTGGATGGCCTTCATTTCACTCTCTCTATCCCTCATCTCACTGCTCGTGCTCTACCCGCTGATGTACAAGGTCTACCACCAAGATACCGACGACATCCTTTCCCGCAACCACATTGCACGACTGGTGGAAGATACCGTCACCGACATTGCAAATCGGCTTGATATAGAAGTGGACCATGACCTGTTCAAAGTTGAAACAAGGGACCTGTCCATTGACATTATGGTAGCGTATAAAAACACTGAAAACACGCTTTCTGACGCCAAAGAAATACGTGCAGAAATCCTTCGCAATCTTCTTGAAGAGTTTGCGATCTTCCGAGTCTTCAAACCGGTACAACTCAACGTTCGCATCATTGGAGCTGGCCAATCGATTGATTTCGACTCCGGCGTTGGAATTGGAACCCGTGTGGTCAGCGGCGATGAAGCCGAAGAGCGACAAGATTACTCGTCCTTCTTTTCCGAATTGCATTCATTGTCAAGAGTTGAAGACGATGTTAGAGACAGTTTGGACCTCTTCTTCACCCGTAGGAACGACGTCGAAATGAACGGGGCCGTTGTAACAAGTGACGACCGCGTGGTCTTCGTCTCCGTCATTTACCGGCCAACACAAAGGTTTGCGTTTTTCCGCTTTGACAAAACCTCGACTCAAATCAAGGACGAATTGTTCACCTTCATTTCCGAGCGTAATGAAGAACTACTCGGCACTCAGGAATTGGTTGTCAAAACACGAAACGAAGTTTCAACGCTCGCAGACCGTTCAGGTGCCGGTCGTGTGGAACGAAAATCCGCTGATGACGATCGAATCGTTGCAATTGCACGACAAGATGGCCTAGGTGGCCGAATGCTGCAAACAAAATTCCTCGGCGATACGCTTTCAACGGTCGAATACATGGCCAATGAAAAGCGCGAGATGATCAACAAATGGGGCTTTTGGGGCTTAATCGTCTTCGTTTGGATTCCGTTCATGGCCTCCGGAGTTCTTGTTGGGGCCATGCTTGGATTGCTTTCACGTATGCAATTCATGCGCGTGCTCATTGCGACATTTATCGGTGGATCAATCGCATCCATCACCTGGGCTTACACCGCAGAAGGGATTGTCAAATTCATGCACCAGTACAAACTTGAGGTATTCATTCCAATGATCATCATTGTCTTTATCCTCATGGCTGTGCTTCACATCCGCTCAACTAAGATGCGACGACAGACTGAATTGTTTGAAGACACGCTCCTCGATAACTTCCACGCAGACATTGTTGCAAAATACGGCGATCAGTGAGGCGGTTCAATGGACCAACAAACATCAAGAGAGGGTCGGGACGGCCACGTTGGAGATTCTGTTTGTCTCGGAATTGTCACGGTGAGTGACCGTGCAAGTGAAGGTGTGTATGTTGACGAAGGAGGTCCTGCAATCCTCTCCTTCTTTGATGAAGCCATCAAGAGTCCTTGGACAACCCATTACCGGTGTGTTCGTGATGAAATAGAAGTTATTGAGAGCACACTCAAATCCTTGGTGGATGAATTCGGCTGCGATGTCATTGTGACAACTGGCGGTACCGGGCCTGCTTCAAGAGACGTCACACCCGAGGCTACGATTGCTGTTTGCGACCGAATGATGCCTGGTTTTGGTGAGCAAATGCGAAGTATATCGCTTGCTTATGTCCCAACTGCAATCCTCTCCCGTCAAGTTGGAGGACTCAGGGGTTCAAGCCTTATTTTCAACCTCCCGGGGCGACCAAAGGCCATTCGAGAAACCATTGATGAGATTTGGAGGTCCGTCCCGTATTGTGTTGATTTGATGAACGGCCCATACATGGACATGGAAACTGAGGTTTGCAACGCATTCCGGCCCAAAGGCGCTTCTCGCTGATGGCGCCCCAGCGCGATATTGATGTGCTGGCCGCATTAGCACCGATTGGAGACTGAACATGAGGGGCAATATGCTAATTCGCGGGGCGACGATGGTCCTCCCAGGCCAAACCATTATTGGGGATTTGAGGATAAAAACTGGAGTCATTGAAACCATTGACCCCACAGGTTCCCTAATCCCACACGAAGATGAACTGTTGGTGGATGCAGAAGGCCTCCACCTCCTCCCGGGAATGATTGACCCTCAATGTCATTTCCGCGACCCTGGCCAACCGGAAAAGGAAGATTTGGGTTCTGGGTCAGCCGCAGCCGTTAGCGGTGGTGTGACATCATTCCTTGACATGCCCAACAACAAACCGTCCATTACGACGATGGACGGAATGAACATGAAGTTGGGCACTGCATCCCAAAAGTGCGTGAACAATTATGGCTTTTTCATTGGAGCAACTCCAGAAAACGTTGCTGACCTTCAAGAAGCGGTGGGAACACCAGATGCGCCGATTGCGATTCCCGGGATTTGTGGCATCAAGGTCTTCATGGGGTCTTCGACGGGTACGCTCTTGGTTAACGAACGAAAGGCCTTGGAAACTATTTTTGAAAATACCGCGGGACTCATCGCCGTGCATGCCGAGGATGAACAACGACTTATCGAGCGATTTGAGGAATTCAAATCACGAACCGATATCGCTGCACATGCAGAATGGAGGGATGATGTCACCGCCCTATTAGCCACAAAACTCGCTGTTGAACTGGCCGAATCAACCGGGCATCGCTTGCACGTTCTTCACCTGACAAGTGGCTTGGAAGCTGACTGGCTTGAGGGCAAAACAACGCTTCCAAGTCAAGCCGAAAGTTCTGGAGCGATCATCACAACCGAAACGCTACCTCAACACTTGACGTTTGACGAAGACGATGTGAAGCGAGAAGGGACTCGGCTGAAAATGAATCCTCCCATTCGTTACAAGAAGGACCGTGAACTGCTCTGGAATCACATGCAAAAAGGTACCATTCAATGCATCGCAACCGACCATGCACCCCACACATTGGAAGCCAAGGATCTCGGCTTTCCAAAGGCTCCAAGCGGAATGCCTGGCGTTGATACCTCACTCGCTGTCATGCTCACCCACGCAAAGGATGGTAAATGCTCCATTGAAGACGTTGTACGTTGGATGTCAACGAATGTAGCAGATTGTTACAACATGTCAGGAAAGGGTCTCTTAGAAGAAGGAAACGACGGAGATGTCGTCCTTGTTGATATGGTGAATGAAGCGGTTGTCGAAGACAAAAATTCGTGGAGTCGGGTTGGCTGGAGTCCCTTTAGAGGTCATGCCCTTGTTGGATGGGCTCAAGTGACGGTTGTTGCAGGGGTTCCAGTGTTTGAACGAACGACAGCAACTGGACAGAAAGGAAAAATCTTGGTTGAACCCGGTGAAGTGGGTGAAGCAATCATCATGACTCCTTGGGAATAATCACTCATCAAGTTGATACAGTGCTCGGTATTTTTGTTCGAGGTAATTGAGGAAAGGTTCGGGCGTAGGGGCTCTTCCGGTAGCATCCTCAATCAGTTTACTCGGAGTCACCTGACTACCACGCTCATGAATCCTAGGCCGTAGCCAATCCAACATCGGACTCCAATCACCAGAGGAAATCATCGCATCAATGTCGCCGAGGTCACGGCGCATTGCTTCCAGGAGTTGCGCTGCGTAGAGGTTACCAAGGGTGTAGGTCGGGAAGTACCCAAACGCCCCCATCGACCAGTGAATGTCCTGAAGGCATCCGAGTCGGTCTTCAGGAACTTCAACTCCGAACCACTCGCTGAACATTGTATTCCAAGCCTGAGGCAGGTCTTCAACCGAAAGGTCACCATTGAATAATTTCTTTTCAATCTCATAACGAAGCATCACATGTAGGTTGTAAGTGACTTCATCTGCTTCAACCCGCACAAAGCCTTTTTCGACCTTGTTAGCAATCCGATTCATTGTTTGTGAATCCCATTGAGGGGCTTCGGGAAACTCCTCATAAAAGAGCGGCAAGGCAACATCCCAGAATGCGGCCGTACGTCCAATTTGATTTTCCCAGAAACGGCTTTGGGATTCGTGAACACCCAACGAAACTGCTGCACCACGTGGAGTGAAGCGGTGAGTGTGGTCAAGACCTTGCTCGTAAAGTGCATGGCCCGTTTCATGCATCACGGCATACAAGCAGGAAAAAGGGTCTTTGTCATCAAATCGTGTTGTGAAGCGCGTGTCACCAGGCCATAGCCCTGCTGAGAATGGATGGGTCGAAGAATCCATACGCCCCGCTTCAAAATCAAAGCCCATGCGAGAAGATATGGCCTCGCAGAACCTTTCTTGGGCTGGAATCGAAAACCGGAGACGATCGGGGAGTTGAGGAGCGGTCTGATGTTGCTGTGCATTGGTAATCGATTGAAGCAAAGGCACCAAGCGTTCCTTGAGGCCTTGGAAAAGGGGGTCGTAATCGGCAACGGTCATTCCAACCTCATACTCGTCCAACAGCACGTCATAAGGTGTACTTGTTACGCCGAGATAAGCGATCTTTGTTCGTGTCATTTCAATCAACGCTTCGAGCGTTTCTTTGAACATTGAGAAGTCAGAAGCCGCTCTCGCTTCCTGCCATGCAACAAGAGATGCGGAGCGTGCCTTAGCAAACGCCTCAACAAATTCCTTTGGGAGTTTCACTGCTTGGTCGTACGCCCGACGCATTTCTCGGACGTTAGCAGATTGGTCAACATCCAGTTCTTCAGACTCCAGACGTAAGAGCAAGGAGCCCATTTCGGGTTCGGTAAGAAGTTCATGCCGCTTCCCTGCCAACCATGCAAGGATTTCGCCACGGGATTCGCCGCCCTTTGGAGGCATCAGTACCTCTTGGTCCCAACCAAGATGGCCCTGTAAAGAACTGAATCTATGGATGTCTTGAACGCGAAGTAAGAAGTCATCATAGGCTTGCATGGCATTACGAATTCTCGGGTGTTCTTGAACACTCCCTTCAAATTGAACGAAGATGAAATTCTCTTCAGCCTAAAGAACAAACCACACATTGAAGAAGAATAGAATTCTACGCTTGTCATGGTGTCCCCTTTCCGGCGAAAAGGTAAGGACGGGATTCCCAAAACTTCCGAAGATCCTGACTTGGATGAAGCCATCAATGAAAGCGAGATTATCGCACTTGATGATAGTCAACCAGCACCACCCGAAGCCCTTCAACCGGTTGAAGTTGAGGAAGACGAATCGGAAGATAAAATGGATGAATTGATGGAAAAAAGTGCTGTTACCGTCGTTGATATTTGCATGGATTTGCGCCGTGGAGAAAATATCCTCATTGTATGCGACTCCACAACAACAGGTATTGGACAAGCATTGCACAATGCTGCGAGCAAGCGCTCGGACAGGGTATTGCTGGTTGTGATGCCAAAAGGGCGCCACCACGGAGAAGAGCCACCTGCCCCGGTTGTCAATTTAATGCGGCAACAACAGGTAGTGATCGCTCCGACTCGATATTCCCTAACCCACACAAGAGCTGTACGCCAAGCGATCAAAGACGGTGCTCGAGTAGCGACCATGCCCGGAATGACCAATGAAATGTTCACCAGCGGTGGAATGTCTGCGGACTTTGCATTGATTAAGAAAAACATGGGAGAAATGGCTCCTGTTCTGAGGCGTAAACGTATTGTTAATGTAAAGTCCGAAGCAGGGACCAATGTCACCTTTGAAGTCAATTGGAGAGAATGGAAATTGGACGATAATGGAATTTGCAATCGACCAAGAATGTTGACAAATCTCCCCGCTGGGAAAATTTTTACCCTTCCGAGAGAAGGAACCATGAACGGAACAATTGTGATTGATGGGTCCTGGGATTCAGCCTTGGTTGACGAGCCTATTGTTCTGCAGATTGAGGATGGATTGGTCGTTGATGTCAAAGGAGGAACTGCCGCTGCTCAAATTCGGCAAGCCTTTGGAGAAGCAGCCAAACGATTACGAAGCAAAGAACAAGAGAATGTTTGGACGGTCGCAGAATTTGGCTTTGGCATGAATCCAGAAGCGAGACTCATTGGAAGTGTTCTCGAAGATGAAAAGCGGTTGGGGACAGCTTACTTCTCAATTGGAGACAATACGACGCTTGGTGGTGCTTCTGCTGTTGGGATTCACGTTTCAGGTGTCATGAACTCACCAAGCATTTGGCTGGATGAAACAGAATTGGTCAAAGAAGGGCAATTCCTGCTCAAATAAGGTCAATAGCCCATATTTTGCTGGCCACAAACCGGGCAAAAACGCCAATATGGGTCCAAACCAATACCGCAATTTCTACAGTGTACGCCAGAACGAATGGTTGGTTGAACCACCGGTGCCTGTGGTTGAGGCCATCCTGGCTGAGGTTGTTGTTGCCAATTTTGCTGGGGTTGCTGAGGTTGTTGCTGCCAATTTTGCTGTGGTTGCTGAGGTTGCTGCTGCCAGTTTTGCTGTGGTTGCTGAGGTTGCTGAGGGAGAGGAGGGGGTCGCTGTGTCACGGGTTGAGGGGCCTGAGCTGCTTGTTGTTGCCCGCCACCCAACGGTTTTCGAACTGGAGCTACGGGTTTCGGCAGTGCTGCCGAACGATCGCCCGCCGGAGATGAAATAAATTCTGAAAGCGTAACAACCCCATCTCCGTCCGTATCTGCCTCTGCGTGTAATTCGGTGGCCTCTTTGATGGTTGCCCCGGTGGCTGATGCGAGTTCTTCAACAGATAATGCCCCGCTGCTGTCCTCATCTGCAGCGATGAAATGCTCTGCCGCACTAACGAATTCTTCTTCCTCGGGTTCCTCTTGAGGAGGTTCTTCTTGTAAAATAGGCACTGTTGAAGGAATCGTTTCTTCAGCCTGTGGTTCTGCAACTGGAGGTGTTTGCTCTTCACTTCCGATTCCGATATCAAACGCTCCAGCAAATGCATTTTGGGTCGCTCGAGCCACTTGTTTTTCACTTTCAACGTTCACCACCGTTTCCTCAGGTACGGATTCCGCCTCAATCACGGGCAGTTGAACCGATTTACTCGGAAGTGGAACAGCAGTAGGGGCATCACTGGGTTCAGAAATGGTAGTTGATGGAACCGGTACCGATGGCGTTTCAATGCTTGGTAGCGGAACGACGGTCTTCGGAGTTGATGCGACTGGAAGTGAGGGCGCCGGCAGGGTTACTTCCGCTGGTGCAGCAGATCCACTTGCAAGGGATGGCATGGGAAGTACGTGACCACTTACATCAAGCGCTGCATCCAATTCCTTGTTGATATTGACCAGTATTTCGACCGATTGTTCTATGGAATTCAAGTGGCCTTGAAGTGTATTCATGTACTTCATGAGTTCATTTGCTTGGCCGGTTTGATGCGCGACTGCAAAGATTTTCATCATCCGCATAGGGTCGGCAAGTTGAGTTAGAGGCCCTTCTTGCTCTGGTGCAATTGATGCGAGGCGAGCCCCCATGGTCTCTCCTGCTGAATTTGGAAGGCCCAGTGCATCCAATAGCGGATCGGGCATGCTCATCAACCCAAGGTGGCCTGCGACGAGGTAGTAGATTTCACCGCCCTCGCATTGCATACGCTCGCTGGCTGCTTCAAAATCAAAGTCACCAGGGCTAAGAACGATATCCGAGAGGATGTCAAAGAACTGAGCCATTGCTTGTTCTCGAGGCATTGACATGAGGGTATGGAGCATGTCCGAAGAAGTCGTGGCTCCAAAGTAAGCCGCGGCATCATCAACTTCTATGGTTTGTTGATTCGAAGAACTTGTGTCGTCAGCCATTTTACCCCTCCCTACCGTTGCGACTTCGGTCCTGCATTTAAGACCTCACGGATGTTGATATCTTACCAAGGTTACCTCATCGATTTCGTGCAAGATTGAAAATGGCTCGGGACTGTTCAGCAGACCACCCTGTTTCTTGAAGTTGCATGAGTATAGTCCGCTCAAGTTCACCATCCCCAGATGCCTCAACCACCCAGTCAACAGCCGATTCACGATCGTCGGTCTGCCAGTCTTCAAAGATGCTTAAATCAACGCTGATTTTTGCTTTTCGAACTTTTGCAGATGGTTCATCTTGAGCCGGAACAGACTTTTTCTTAGCGACTTTCTGAACTTCCTTCTTCGCACCTGGAGGTCCACGGGAAGGTGGCGAACGTCCGGGTGGCCCTGAAGACGCCTTCTGTTGCGGTGGTGTTGAACGTTGCTTTGGAGAAGATGTAGGTCCCTTTCGTTCGGTTTGCTTCGTGCGGGAAGGACCAACAGCAGCCGTACTTGAAGACGCTACGGTAGATTTGCGGTCCAGTGACTTGAACACGTCTTCATCGTCATCGTCATCCATGAAGTCATCGTAATCATCCTCGTCTTCATCGTCCTCATCCTCTCGATTTGAAGCACGAAGAACAACGAGGAAGACGACAATCACCAGCACACCGATTCCAGAAAGAGCAATCATCAGCGTCCCTCCGCTCATTCCCAACAATCCATCATCACCATCGCCGTTTGAGAGCGGTACATAGGGGCAGCCGTCTGAATAGCCATCAGAGCCTTTGGGTTCATCAACACAGATGTCTTCGTTATCAAAGACACCGTCCCCGTCTGAATCTCGTTCGGTGAGATGGCATCCATCGCTGTCAACTTGGTCTTTCAATTGATACAGTGTCTTTGGACACAAGTCCGCATTGGTCGCACCTTCAATGAAAACCCCCGGCCAGGTAGGGTTGCGTGTCGAATTCCAAGAAGGGTCACCCCAGTTATCGCCGTATCCATCGAAATCAGTATCCTGCCACTGGGTAGAATCGTTTCGTAGATTGGCTGGTTCAAATTCATCTCGCCACCCGTCGCCATCATCAGCGCATCCGAGGTAATCAATAAACGAAGTCCCTTTTTCCTCAGGGCAATCATCTCCATTGGTACCTGAATTGTTATCGCCGTAGCCGTCGCCGTCTCGGTCAAACCATTGCGTGCCATCCGTGGGATAAGCATCTCCCTGTTCATCGTACCGAAGTCCAGTTTCGGCATCGATATTGTAACTGTAGGCACCCGAATAACCGTCACCATCCAAGTCTGTATCCAGCGCATCTTCATCGGTACATCCATTTTCAAGGATCGGGAAGCCAAGTGGCGTATCGTCGCAAACATCGTCAAGGTCAGAGATTCCATCACCGTCAGAATCCCGCTGTTCTTCCGAACATCCATTTGCATCAATGGATGCTCCAATAGGGGTTCCCGGGCAGGAATCCTCAGGGTCGTTAAGCCCATCACCATCGGAATCCGACTCTCGTTGGAGTTCACTGCAGCCATCACTGTCGACGGTTGCACTTGCGGCGGTATCTGCACAGAGGTCAACATCATTGGTGACTCCGTCGTTGTCATCATCAAGTTGGGATTCTGCACAGCCTTGTGCATTCACAGGCTGACCCGATGGCGTTTCGGGGCAATCATCATCTTGGTTGATGACACCATCAATGTCTTGGTCTGAGGAATCTATAAATCGGCATCCTATGCCTGCAGTTCCATCAAGTACACCCACTTCAGCAGGACATACGTCTCCCTGGAATCCATTGACTTGGTCCCCGAAACCGTCCCCATCAAGGTCAGTCCATTGGGTGGGCTCGAGAGGAAAGGCATCGATGTTATCGCTCCATGAGTCTCCGTCTGAGTCAAGACAGCCACCTGCGGGTTTGGTTGAATTGCCCCATTCACCGGGACAACCATCGAGTGTGAGGCCGAGGTTGTTTAACACGGGAGGGGCTCGAGGTATGGGTCTTGAATCAAAATCATTGCACCCTTCTGCGTCGACCTGTTCTGTAGAATTTGTAATGGACCCTCCGCACCAATCGAAAGCGTTCTCAATTCCATCATCGTCATCATCCATGGTGGCATTGTAAAATTCCGTCCACGTGTCGGGATATCCGTCTTGGTCCGAATCGTTTGCAACAGCGATGTTGTTCGGGAAGCTGTCGGGGTTGGTTGCATTCATTGAACCGTTATCGCCGAAGCCGTCACCGTCACTGTCCGCCCATTGTGTTGGGTCAGTAGGCCACATGTCGGCCCCCATGGATTCATTCCATTCCAATGAGGTGCCTGTATCGGAAGGGTCGCTTGCACCATCTCCATCCGTGTCAAGACATCCATTTCGGTCAAGGTAAGAGCTGCCCCAATCAAAGGGGCAAAAATCTCCGTATACCGAATCGGAATCGTTGTCGCCGTACCCGTCTCCATCCCTGTCTTTGTATTGACTTGATATGTAGGGGAATTCATCGCCAACGGCAGGATCAAATTCACTATCGCAGCAATCAGGACCGTGGTTATCCCCGTAGGTATCCCCATCGCTGTCAAGGGAAATTTTCCAATTGTCAGGATATCGGTCACCGTCGATGTAACCTTGTCCGTTGTCAGACCAGCCGTCTTGATCGGCATCTTCACATCCAAAGCGGTCAATCCAAGATGTACCGCCGTCATCAGGACAGGCGTCAATTTGGTCTGCAAACCCGTCGACATCAAAGTCCGGGCATCCATGAAGTACATATCCGGAGGAGCCTGTTGTGTTCGGACAATCGTCACCCAATGGACCAAGTGGATTGTCCCCGTAACCATCAGAGTCGCTGTTCATCCATTGATTTCCAACCGTCGGCAAAGCATCAACGAGGTCAAACACGAGGTCTCTATCTTGGTCGGCGTACAACCTCAAGACCACGACGTCATCGGACGACGTATCCCAATAAGAAAGGTGTACGGTGCCGTTCGTGTCAACCATTGCGTTCAGTGGACCAGATGATTCGATGTCACCAAAAGCAACGCTGATCCAGGAAGGAGAAGCATTCGCAATGCTGTTGAGGTCAAGTGTGTTGACCGTTACGCGCTGAGTAGAAGGTTCACTTGTCAAGAGGAGCAAGTGGCTGCCCATATGCACAACATCCCAGGCACCATCAACCGCTGCTGCAGGTCGTTCTGCAATCGAGGTCCAGTTTCCATCTCCATTCACACTGTAAAGAGCGGAAATGGAATTTGCACGGACAGCTAAAACCGGATTCTGACCGCCATAGAGGTCCAAGCGGTATTCATTGTCAGTACCGCTTGGTTGAGCGATGGAATGATTCTCCCATACGCTTGAACCAGGGTATTGTTCAAACAAAGACAATTCACCTGTTGAAGTGAGGGTAGCGACCAACAAGGAACCGTTGGAGAGCAAAGCAGTTGAGATCTGGACGTCCAAATCAGATTGATTCGCAATCCATGAGGATTCCAATTGCTGGCCGTCATACGTCCAAAGAGAGAGGTTTGTTGCGTTACCATCTGAGGTAACCAGTGCAACCGCAAGGTTTCCATCCGGCATGATGAGGGATGGATGCTGCGTTGAGACGGCTTCACCTTCGTTTCCAAGAGAAGTAAGAGCCCATCCGCTCGGTCGTTGTGCGAGTTCAAGTTGGTTGTTTGTGAGCCTGTAGACCAGATGTGGCGCCCCTGCCCCGTCAACTGAAACTGAGATCGATCCGCCAAGAACTGCAGCAGAACGTACCATTTCGTGGGTCCAACCTGATGTTGATTCTTGGCTAAGGAAAATTTGTTGACCCGTCCCTGAAGTATACGCAAGCACTTGTTGACCGTCAGCATCCAATGACGCTCCAAGGTATTGCCCCATGGTTCCAGTGGTTGCCACTTCCATTTCGACTGCCGTCATTGACGACACTGTATGGAGAACCATATGCACATTGTCTTCGGTAACGATAATCGGCATTCCCGATGAGCGAACGTCGAAAATGAATTGGGTTGATGGGTCAATCGAGGAAACAATGCATTGCTCTAACCATTGCCCGATTGGAGTTCCGTCCTTCATGTGTTCAAGTTTCATCAGTTGATGTCCGTCGTTATTGGCCAGCGTGAAGACGATTGAAGTTTCTCCACGTGTAGCCGTACCGAGGTCCAAGCCGGTGAGCACACCGTTGTAGGTAAACGTGAGTGATTCCCAATCGCGTTCGGTAAGAACGGGATAATTCAAACTGAAATCGGTCCCACCTGATGTGTTCCTCATTGAATAGACGATTTCATTCAGTCCATCTCCATCAATGTCCCCGTATCCTGCGATGATAGCGCCAAGAGATTCACCGCTAAGTCCTTGAGCAAGCAATTGAGATTCCGTCTGTAATCCGCTTGATGAGCCCAGGAAAATCTCGATACTGCCCCCGCTATCTCCTCCGACTTTACTGATGAGGACATCATCAAAACCATCGTCGTTGAGGTCCCCGACCGATTCAACTGCTGCGCCAATTCGAGCGTTTGCCTCGGACGAGAGGAGGACCCAATCCGGTTCAACAGACATGGAACCTGTCGTTCCATTGTACAACCATAGTTTTCCTGCACTAAAGCCGCCTCCTGAACTGTTAAACGGTTCTGTAATGATGTGATCCTCAAGACCATCACCGGTAACATCGCCCAAACAGGCGAGATTATGCCCAAATAACCTTCCTTGTTGGTTGGACTCAATAACGTGGATTGGAGAGCCATCGTATCCGTTTGAAGAACCTTCAAAGTATTCAACAGATGAATACGACAAAGCATTAGAGAAAGTCCCCGTGTTCGCAATGACCAATTCATCAAAACCATCTCCGTTAATGTCACAGGCTTCCATCGTTCGTCCAAACATTTTCCCGAATGAGGTTTGAGTCAAATTACGTTGTAACGTCATGCTCCCGTTTTCAAAATCAAAGAGAAGGACTTTTCCAGATTTATTCTCCACGCCTTCAAGACCGTTACTCCACCCCTGTGCAGAGACCGCCAATGCGGGAGAACCATCGTTCTGTTCAAGCGAGTTCACAAGATTTCCAAGGCGCTCATTTCCTGATCCTGACATCGAGTACATGGGTTGGGAGGTCAGTCCATCGGTGTGACCAGCAAAAATTTGAACCTGTCCTTGCTGACCTTCGCTTTGAGTAAGATTGTGCCAGCCTGGAACGCCAACAGCAAGGTCTTGAATCCCATCTCCGTTAAAGTCACCAAGATCAATGCCCATCCCAAAGTGGAAATCATCATCTTCACCGGCAAGGATGACATCTGGAACCGATGAAAGGCCTGCGGTTGAACCGTGATAGACATTGACCCTACCGTTATGAGTGTGGCCGAGCAGGTTTGCTGTTGGGGTTGCAATAATCAAATCCACGAAGCCATCAGCGTTCAAGTCCCCCATCGCCATGGAGCCTTCCGAGGCGTCATCTTGTCCGGAAACAGTGTAGGACGGCGTCGGGTTAATTCTTCCTGAATCTTGTCCATCAAGGGAACGAATCAACTGGATGGAAAAACTGGACGGCCCTTGTACGACCGTTGCTACTTGCTCAACGTTATTGTTGTCCAGCCCCATCCCGAGTGCTGAACTTGTGGCCGTATCTTGGGAAAGGATCTGAGTTTCATGCTCCCAACCGTCAATGCGTAGCAAGACAACTGAACCCGTAGTATTGCGAGTGTAGAGAATATGGGCAACACCGGTTGAATCAACCTCTAACTCAAGGTCGGTTCCGACAGGCCCGGCATCCAGGAGGAATTTTGTCCAATAGTTACCGCTGAAGTTCACCTGATGCAAGGCGCCATCTTGTGTCCTCATGAGCCCCCATTCCAGTCCTTCAGGGGTAATGTCCATTTCCAAATGAGTGGGGTTGACGTCTTCAAAAATTGTGCGTGTATGCCATCTTGCACGATCCCAGTAATTTTGACTCAAAGCGGCGTAACGGCCCATTTTCAAATCCGGTCCGTCGGCGTAAAGAACACGTGGGCGTTCGTTCTCCGTCACCGAAATAGCACAGTCAACAAGTGCTGTTGAATTGGATGAAGACACGTTATCCACGAGCATCGAAGTCCATGAACCACTGGGACGATGAATGGCGGTTCGGACCGGGCCTTCTTCTGTACTCCAGCAGAAATGTTCGTTGTCGGAGCGGGTGAGTTTCATATCAGGCGTGCCGTGATGTTCAACTGAGGAATTGTTTAATTCAACATTTGACCAAAAATCCAAAGCCGATTCCTCCCGAACAGTACCGCTTTCAAGGCCATCGAATGAAATTACAGTACCCGCAAAGTCATGTCCATCACCACTTGAGAGGGTGAATGGAGACGTGGATTGAGGGTTTTCTGTGGACTCATCAAAGATTTCCACCCCCTTGTAATTCACCATCGGGGAAAAAGAAGTGAGTAAAAAAAGCAGGAAAATCATCACGCTTTTTTGCATTGGAGTTCCAAAACGAGCGCCCGACATGTTACACTCACACACCCCGACCTTGAAAATCATTGTTCACTTATTTCTTGACCCCCCATAGGGGGTCAATTGAGAAAAGGTCAATGATGAGGACCGTTTGGTTGAGAAGGGGAAACCGATTCGTCGCATCGTGGAGGAAGCCTACAGTCTCATTTTAGCAAACGGCCCGTGGCCGAGTATTGCTGTTCTTCAGGCTCAGTGCGAACAAGCTGTTCACGTCATTGCTTGTGATGGCGCCCTTGACCGAGCACTGGAAGTTGACCTGGTGGTCAACACCGTTATTGGAGACATGGACAGTGTTCTCGAAAGGACGTTGATGCGATTTAACAAACAAGGTGGTGAGGTTGTTGAAAACAACGACCAAGAATCGAACGATTTTTCAAAGGCCGTCACCTATTGTGCCGAAAAAGGACACACAAGGTTGGTGGTCTTTGGTGGATTAGGTCATGACCTTGGCCATGAGTGGGGAAACATCCTGACAAGTGTGGCCTCCCAACTTCAGATTGAAATGATCCATGAAAAGAAGAGTATACAGACCCTTATCAAAGGCAAAAACTATTCTATAGAAGTTGGCCCTGAGGGTGAGTTTTCATTGTTTGCGATTCCCTTTTGCGACGGCCTTAACCTCACCGGCTGCGCCTATGAATTGCATCAACACCGATTGGAGATGGGAAGCCAGGGCGTCCATAATATCGCCAAGAACAATCGCATTCAACTTTCATTTGAAGAAGGTGCTCTTGTGATCATCAAATCTCTTCTGTGATTGGACCTTTAGGCAGATGGTTTCTCAGCATGGCCGAATAATCCTCGACACCATCCCACTGTTGGGCCACCTCATCAATCCGGGCTCGCTCGAGTGTAGGCTCGTAACCACCCCAATCTTCGATCAGTTTGAGTTTAAATGCGGCCCGAGGTGTGTGGCCTGGCAGGAAATTCCTCCATAAGAACGGAATTCTTCCGGGAGTGACGCGATTAACGATTTGAACGATGGAGGTATTGCAGGTCGTCAGCAAAGAATGGTACCACTCTGGGCTCACTGAAAGCTGATTTAATTTTTGAATCATACCAAGAAGAAGCATCTTGTCTTTCCCAGGAGGCGTGATTGCCCTGAACATGTAATCCTTATTGTTGCGAGCATGGGTTCGTAGCCCCGTCACGTCGCGTTCAAAGCCAACCAAGAGATAGAGTTCATACGCACGCCATAGGCCGTCCCAAGGATGGTAACGCTCACCTTTTTCTCGGCGGGTTTCAAAAGAAAAGGAGAGGCATGTTCCGCATTCAAATTCAAAGGTGAGATAGGTATGAGCCATTCCTTTTATCGCATGAAAATGGTCCACCATAAACCAAACATCCTTGAGTTCATCTAAACGGACCTTGACCTCTTCTTCCCAGCGCTCGTCGCGGTCTCGAGTGGTTCGCCAGTGAAAGTCTCGAACCATTTTGAACGTGATATCGTTTCCATCGACTTCAGCGGTAGTGAGGTGTTCACAATCAGCAGCCCATATGAGGTCCAATTTTGGGCGAAGTGGGCGGACGCGAGTCCACCAAACATAGGCGAGGCGTAGAACAAATAATCCTGCGAGGCTTAACACGACCGCCCATATTGCTTCTGAAACATCCATACAATCACCACTTATGCCAGATCCTCCAGTCTTGGTCCCACCAATCTACAGAGCCATCGGGATGTTGCCGCCACAACATGCCTTGGTCGTCGACCGTTGTGGGGAGTCCCTGTGAATCTGGAGAGCCGTCGGCTAAAATTTGAGGCTCAGGCCCTAAGTTGGGCAGTTCAAGAGGTTCGGGTTCACGAACCCTAACCAGCATCAGGAAGACAAGAACCGTCACGACAAGAGCCAAGATGCCCATTGAAACCCAGCCCACCGACGTTGTTTTTGTTTCAGGGCCGAGTGAGGTTGACGGGAGAGATGCACTCTCATTTTCCATCAGTTCCAACGAGGGAAGACGGATCATATTGGTCCCTTGAGTTGATGAGATCATTTTTCCAGTGATGATTTCTAGCGTCACAAGATGGGCTCCTGGGCCCAAATATGAACAATCCAGAGTGGTGCTGTTGATGCCTGAAACAACCGTGCCCTGGACCGACCATACCTTGGCCATAGAGGAATAGTCCATGGTTTGCTCGGATTCGATCATTACAGAACACGGCGTATCCGTTGTATTTTGATGGCCCATTACCCTCAGTGTGAAATCAGGAGGGGGGCGATTGAAAATGGTGAAGTTTAATGTTGATTCTGTTGTTTGACCCAGCCCGTTGCGATAGGTTTCTTTCAGTTCGTAATCGCCTGCAGGCCAAGATGAACAATCAAGAGATTGCTGGGTTTCAAGAACACTGAACGGCGCACCCGTGAAGGTACGCACTCCAGTTTCACCGTAGCGCGGTCCGGTTTCATCGGAAAAGTCTCTGTTGACGGTGCAGACTTCTCCCGTTTGGATGCTTTGTCCAGCATCAAGGTCAAGACGAACAAGTGGGACTTGCAGAGCAGGCCTAAGGAGGAACGTTGGAAGAGGATAAGTTGCGATGAAATCACCGTCACGGTCAAAGAAGTCCAGCCGTAAATCATGTTCTCCGGCGGACCATGAATCGTACACTAGACTGATGTTGGTTTGAGATTCAAATGCTAATTCTTGAATCACCATGACCTCGCGTTCTTTGTGCAACCCGCGTAACTTGATGATCATCTCGTTCTGAGATTGCGTCGAATTGAGAACAACCACAACTCTGACGGCGTCAATGTCTCCATCTTGATTGGTATCGATCGTGTCATTACGCAAGGCAAGCAGAGTCAAACCTTGTTCTGCAAGACGCTCGTCAGGCGTAAGTTCAGCCGACCCGTTCATTGTGGGGATGCAGCAAAGGAACAGAAGCACCGTGAATGCAACAGCCGTGGTTTTGGAGGCCTCATTCATGTTGCTCACCTCCGGGGGCCATGGGGAGAGGAGGGAGTTCATCGATCGGGATAATCCGTGGTTCAACGGGGGCTTGAAGCAAATCGGTCTGGTCGGTCTCCAATTCCTTATCAAAGGCCAATTGCTCCATCAAGATCGAACGTTCTCTCGAAGTACGTACGATAAGAGCTGCAACCGCACCAAAGATGAATCCGAGGCCGACGACAAGATAGGTCAGCCAAGAGGCCGCAGGGTCTTCTCCCATGATGGCGATGGCTGCGGCAAATCCACCGTAATCGTTGGACCAACCGTCACCGTTGTTGTCAACACAGCCTTGTAAATCTCGCTTAGAAGTACCAAATTCTTCGGGGCAGTCGTCTCGTAGTGCCCCAAGGGGGAGGTCTCCGAAACCGTCTTGATCAGAATCTTTCCATTGCAAGGATTCCGTAGGGAATGCATCTCCTGTCCCGAATGGATGAGCAGGCCATGAATCACTCGGGTCCGACCATCCGTCTCCATCGGTATCCCTGCACCCGAGCCGGTCAAGAATCGATGTTCCTCGGGTTTCGGGGCAAGCATCTCCTTGATGGCCGTCAATTCGGTCTCCAAATGCGTCACCATCACTGTCTCGCCATTGGGTCGGTTCGTGAATAAAAGCGTCCCCAAGGTCTGACCATCCATCACCGTCAGTGTCCTGGCAACCCCAACGGTCTCCACCGGAAGAAGGCCCGACGGAAGTTCCAGCAACGTCTGGACAAACATCTGCGGTAGTGCCCATTGGATTATCGCCTCTGCCATCACCGTCAATATCGTGCCATTGAGTGGGATCTTCTGGCCAAGCATCGCCCATTCCACCCGGACTTGCCAACCAGTAGGACGTTGCGTCTGACCATCCATCACCATCCTGGTCTGGACAGCCCCACCGGTCAAAAGTAGAATCGCCCAATGTCGTTCGGCAGCCATCGGGCCGGTAAGAAGGACGCCAAGCTTGCCCGTCAAAGAATTCGAGGTTGTCACCATAGCCGTCATCATCGGTATCGTGCCATTGACTCGCATCGTTGGGGAACGCATCGGCAAAGCCAGACGGATGGGCGATCCAACCTTCTGTCGGGTCAGAGTAACCGTCACGGTCAACATCTCGGCAACCGAGACGGTCAAAGCGTGAAATCCATCCCGAATCAACCTCTTCGGGGGTGGAAGATACGCAAACATCACCCTCGAATCCAGCAAGGTTGTCACCGTAACCATCGCCGTCTGTATCTTGATATTGAGTCGGAACAAATGGGAAGGCGTCGACTTGAGTGGCGCCGTAGGTTTGGTTATCACCCCACCCGTCTCCATCCGTATCACGCCATTGACTCGGGTTGAAAGGGAAATCATCGATGAAGAGCGCTCCCTCAGATTGGTTATCGCCCCAACCATCACGGTCGGTATCTTCCCATTGGGTTGGTTCTGCTGGGAAAGCGTCTGAGCCGTTGTCTAGAGTCCAATTTTCATCACCATCTGAAAACGAATCACCGTCTCCGTCGGGACATCCATACCGGTCCGATGAGGAAGTGCCTGTTACAAACGGGCACGCATCCGGTTGAGTTGCGTTGAAGAAATATTGTCCGATCTCCCAAACGGCTCTTGTGCTGTTCAATGCCCCATCTGCCCAGTTGTCTCCGTAACCATCGAAATCCGTATCGTTCCATTGAGAACCGTCATTCAAGAAGGCGTCGGCAGTCCCGGTAGGGTGAGAAAACCATGGCTCGTAGCCATTGAGCCCACCGGGGTCAGGGTCAGAATAGGAATCACCATCGGAGTCAATGCAACCGAATCGGTCGGAAGAAGAGTATCCACGACTGAACTGACAATGGTCACCCATGTATCCTTCTCGGTTATCGCCGTAACCGTCGTTATCCGAGTCCAGCCATTGCGTGACTTCACTTGGAAAGGCATCCGCTCCGTTCTGAGCGCCCCAGCCGGAATCGGGGTCTGACCATCCGTCACCATCAGAATCTGTACAGCCGTTGCGGTCGTTGGTTGACGAACCAACCAGGTCAACACAGTCGTCGTCGGTATCAACAAATCCATCCTCATCCGAGTCTCGGTTGGTCTTGTCGATGCTTGGAGTCAGGGTATAATCAAAGCCGTCATTGCACAAGGAATCCTTTCCTTCAACCTTGAGGCTTATTTCGCCTGCAGTGGAGAGGGTTGTTGAAAGCGAACGGCTTGGATTGCCGTCGTCAACATTTGCAGACGTAGAACCCATCGTAAAGGTCCCTTCCCACCCATCATTGAAACACAACCAGTACGGATTGCTCATGCTTCCGGAGAAGGTAACTTGGACGATGTCTCCCTTTTTCCCTTGGATTTTCCAGTAGTCTTTTGCATCTTGCGGAGAGCATCCGTCATTTGAACAAACATACCCGCTTGAACTCACTCCATCGGTGAGTCCATTTGCGCTTGCAGCACTGTCATCTGCTGAAGCAAACGGGAGTTGAAGCAGCGCGACGCAGACGAAAATCGCCATCACAGCTTTGCCGCGCATGATAGGGGGATGTAGAATTGGATTATCAAAACCTCTCCTGCGAGGCATGCGCACATTTCAGCGACTTAGAGGGCTGAAAGATACCTCAGCGACCCGTAAACGTGCTTTTTTACACCAAGTTGTGAATTGAGAACCCATTTCACCGTACCATGTGGGTCGACCACAAACGTCACTCTTTGAGGAATGATTCCAAGGGTACGGCCCAATCGCAATTTTTTGCGAAGTTGGGATTTTTCATCGCTCAATAAAACAAGGTTCCCACCAATATCGCACTTGAACTCTGCATGGGATTGAATGGAGTCACTCGAGACACCGAACAGACGAGCCCCATAAGCTGCGAATTGTTCTTCTTCCTTAGCAAAGGTTTGAGCTTGGACACTGCAGCCAGGCGATCTGTCTTTTGGATAGAAAAAAAACACGCTCCATGATCCATGAAGCCGTTCGTTATCCCATTGCTGGCCGTCATCCGCTCGCATATTGAACGTTGGAAAAGGCTGGCCAACCCAAGAAGTCGCTGCGCTCACATGTTCACCTTGTGAGTTTCTGTTTACCAAGGCATTGGCGCAAACAGGCTTCCAAGTTCTGATGTTGAAACGAATAACCGCTTTCCACCAAGCGATTAGGTAGAACCCGTTGACCGTCCAGGACTAAAGATTGCGCCATTTCGCCTAAAAGAATCTTGAGGACAAAGCCGGGCAGCGGTGCGAAGGCTGGGCGACGCATGACTTTCCCCATTGCTTTTGCAAACTGTTTCTGGGTAAGGGGGTTCGGTGCTGTCAAATTGAATCGACCTTCGCATTCCGGCGTCATCATCAGATGATGGATGGCATAGATTTGATCGTCAAGAGAAACCCAGGAGTAGTATTGTTTGCCGCCACCAACCGGGCCACCGGCTCCCAAATTTGCAGGAAGAAGGAGTTTCTTCAACGCCCCGCCCATGGGCGTGACTACGATTCCAGTTCGCATCCATGCAGTGCGTATTCCGGCATCTGCTGCTGGTTGTGCGGATTCTTCCCACCGGCGCACGGTGCCTGCGAGGAAATTATCGCCACCTTCTGAAGTTTCATCGAGCACTTCATCGCCCCGGTCCCCATAAAACCCGATAGCAGAACCGGAGAGGAATGTCTTCGGCGGCTGATTCAAGTTTGCGAGGAGGGTTGCTAAATTCCTCGTTGGGACGGTTCTGCTCGTTTCAATAAGTTCCTTGCGTTTTTTGTTCCAACGCTTATCTCCAATTCCGGCTCCTGCAAGGTGTATTACCGTATCAAAGCCGTTCAAATCCCCTTCAAGGACGGTTCCTTTGACATCATCCCATACAATGACCGAATCGTTGGAAGCATCTGGGGGGAGCCGAGTTGTTGGTCGTACCAGCCGTGTGATGTTGTGACCAGCCGCTGCCAAAAAGGCGCAGAGTTGCATTCCGATCAGTCCTGTTGAACCGGTGACCAACACCTTTTGGCGAGGCATGTGGTCAAACATAGCGATTCGCGACAAATCCGATTGAACACGTTGTGTCCGGTAGGCGAACATTTGGTCCATTCGACCTTTAACGGTGAACGGGGCGGTCCACCATGTCAGCATGTGGAAAGGAAGTTTCCACTGAACCGTATCGTGAATTTTAGAAGAAGTTCCGTCGACCGGAAGAAATCGATGTTCATGGTCCCAGGCACCGAAGGGGCCTTTGACCATCCTGTCGTGAAAGACTTCCCCCTCAACCACATCGTGATGACGGGCGATCCATTTCTGCTTGATTGGACCGAGGCTGACCTTGAACTTGGTTTCCTCACCGTTTTTGAGGGCCCCTGCTTGGATTGGGGTGATTCCTTCCCACTCAGGCATGATTCTTCGGAACGCCCCCGGGCTGTCGTACCACTGCCATACTCGGTCAACGGGCATCTCAAAATCGCCAATGTGTTCGTAGGTCGGCATCTGCAATCGTCTCTCATTGGTGAGCGGTGTAAAGTGAAGGGCCCGAACCCAACACGGTTTGTTGGGTGTGCCCTTGACTGTATTTTTCGATGTAGGCTTTGGTTTTGAATTTACGCATGGTTGAAGCGCTGGTCATGCACCTTATTTTTCCGAAGACATCGCGTTCAGTCCAACCACGGTCAAACTTGCCCAATACCCATCCGATACCGGTGTATGAATTTGGATCTCGCCCGTCGAGGGCCCATCGGTCATTGAGGGCAATCATCCATTCCATCGCTGTTTGGGGGTCGGGTGACCATTCCAGTATTTTCTTGCCCCAAAGCATTCGCAAATAATTGTGAATAATGCCTTCTTGCCTCAATTGTTGTTGAGCAGCATTCCAAAGTGGGTCGTGGGTTTGGGCCTTTTCAAACTGTTCAAAGGTGTAGATGTAAGGGCGTTCGTCGTTTGAATGCTCTGCCAAGGTGGTTTGGGCCCATTGCGGGAGCGAGGAGAATTCCGTGTGGTCGGGGTTCATCGCGCAATGAATGAATCCAATGTCCCTCCAAGTGATGATTTGGTCAAGGAAAGCCTCAACGGGTTCGGGAAGGCCCCACCAACCGCTTCTTCGTCCATCGTTAGGGGGAGTGACCATTGAGACGTCCCACCTGTAAGCGGTAAAAATCTCGTTGATGATTTGATGAATACCAATGTGGCCAAAATGAAGCCAGGGTGAAATTCCACTCGCACCCTTTTCTTGGGGTTGGTTGCGCATCTCGTTGTAGTTGACAAGTCGTTTGCTCAAGAATTCTTTCCATCGCCGACGGGCTTCAACGCTCCCTCCTTTTTTGGTGAGAACAGGAGGGACCATGTGGTCGATTTTAAGCTTGGAGAGCGCGTTTTTCCCGACATCCCCTCCTTCGGCAACCCGCCATAGGTATTCGTATGGAGTAAGGGGGGTGTTGCTTTTTGCGAAAATGTCCTCGATCAGTGTTGCATCGATCATAGGGAGGTTTCTGGCGTTGTCCAGCGGGTTGGCGAGCGGAAATTCATACATGTGTTCGAGAATGGTTTTGTGCAGGTGACGGCGAAGCGAGTAGGCAGTAGTAAAGTCACGGCCTTGAGCCCGCATAGCCATGAAGCCGTTTGAATCGACGACGTGAAGTTCGCAGGTATTGAACTGCAATGCGGTGTCGAGAACATGGCGAGGATAATACGTTGGAAAGTCATCAATCACGCATGCTGTTGCTTCTTTTAGCCAAACTTCGAGGAGACCTGAAGCCTCCTTAGGCCGAGTTTCGACATACGGGATATAAGTGACTCCGGTCTGAGCGAAGGCGGCCCGATTGTCAATCATTCCTTGGAGGACAAACGTTGAGATGCGGTCGTTGGCCCACCGGTGGTTGAGAGCAAGACATTCGATCACAACGAGCGGTTGTTGGTGTTGGTTGGCCAAATCTACTGCGTGTTCTAGCGCGTGATTCCAGTGGGCTCGGCGTGCTGATGTCATCCAATAGACAACGAAATTGCCCTTGGTATTGAGCGCTCCGTGAACGTTGAGTCTTCCAGGTGGAATCACAGCGAGACCCCCGTGTTGGTCATGAGGTTTCGATTCGTTCTGTAAACAGCATATGGGGTGTCTCGTGGGGTCAAACCATTGGTGGCCTCCATTGTTTGTCGTTGGCTCAAACCATCAATAGCGAGTTGTTGCATGGTCTCAGAAACCCAAGTCAGTTGGTTTAATTGCATGAGGGAATACCAGCCCGCTGCAGAGATCTCGTCGGATTGGTCGATGATCGAAGAGGTTCTACTGGCCACATCGTAGCACAAGAAAACCGCTGGGTCATCGCTCTTGAGAGCGGTGCGGACTGCAGCTAGGCCGAGAACGACACCACTGAGTTCGGTTTCTTCAACCAACTCTCGTAGTACAGCCTGTTCCGGACTTTCACCTGCCTCAACGTGCCCTTTCGGCAAACCCCAGCAACCAGAGAACCTTCCTCTGGCTTCTTGGACGAGTAAAATTTTGTTGTTTTGGACGACCCGTGCTGCAACCCCTAAATCGCACATCAGTCTGCCCATAACACCAAAATTTCATCACTCACTATATGAAGAACCGTTTAGCCCTTTGGCCGGATGTGAACAGCAGTTTATATGTAAAAATGTATATTTTTTTTAACATGCAAGCACCAAGCGCACTACTAGTGACACCCAAACCCCAGGCGGACGCCATCCTACCCACCGAGCACGGAGAATTTCGAATTCGTGCGTTCAGAGACCCTAGCGACGGCAAGGAGCACTCCGTCCTCTATGTAGGAGATATCTCTCAAGGAACACCGCTCGTTCGCATGCACTCGGAATGTCTAACCGGAGACGCATTTGGATCGCTCCGCTGTGATTGCGGCCCGCAACTCCAAGCCTCGATGAAAGCCGTTCAAGAAGCAGGAAGCGGAGCCATTGTCTACCTGCGACAAGAAGGGAGAGGGATTGGCCTGTATTCAAAAATGCAAGCCTACGCCCTTCAAGACATCGGATACGACACACTGGATGCAAACCTAGCGCTTGGCCTTCCTGCAGACGGGCGCACCTATGATTTCGCTGCGGAAATGCTCTATTCAATGGGCGTCACCTCTGTAGAATTGATTACCAACAACCCCGACAAGAAGGCTCAACTCATGGACTACGGCATCGAGGTCAAGTCGCGAGTGCCCATCATTGTAGGGCATTGCGCACAGAACCGTTCATATCTACAGACCAAGGCCGATAGAATGGGCCACATACTACCGGTCTGAGGAATTCAAATGAAAATAAATCTCGTCGGCCAACCGGCCCCCCAATTTAAACTTGAAACCGATACAGGAGATGTCTTTGACAGCGCCTCACTCAACGGCACATGGCGCGTCGTTTTCTTCTACTCAAGACACAACTCTCCCACGTGCAAACGAGGGTGCCTGACCTTCAAACAACAACACGACCTGTTCCAGTCCGCTGGGTGCTCAATTGTTGGAATCGGCCCAGGCACGGTTGAAGAACAAGCATCGTTCAAACTTGAACTCGGAGATTTGCCCTTCCCTTTACTCGCTGACCCCGAACGAATTGTGGGCACGATGTACAATGTGCCGATGCACCTCGGCCAGTTTCCCGCCAAGTCATCGTTCCTCATAGGGCCCGACAATACCATTCAATACGTGTACGACTGGTTGTTCAGGCCACGCCGCCACGTCGCAAAGATTCTCGGAGACATATCCACGGTCGCCGGAGGTGAGTGAAATGTGGGAAGAACTCCTCCTCGAGGCAGGCCTCAATGAACGCGAGGTGCGCTCCATCCTCATCCTCGGGTCTCGTCCAAAAATGAAGGCATCCGAACTTGCTAAGGAGCTCAACACCACACGCTTGGACGCCTACAACAGTCTCTCTCGACTGCAAGAGATGGGGATCGTTACGGCTACAGCTGACCGCCCAATGCTCTTTTCCAGCCTCCGTGTCAATGAAGCCATGGAACACATCATCCAATCACGAAAGCAGCAACTCGACCGATTGGTTGGTGGTTTTGAAGACCTTTCCCAGGGCATTACAGAGAGCGATGCGTCGTACGAGAAGCAACGACGTGACATTGACGACCCACGGTTCGCTGTGCTCAAAGAACGCACCCACATCTACAACAGGCTTCAAAAGATGGCTAACGAATCGGAAGAGCGATTGATTCTCCTTCTCGGTCAATTTGGAATTCTTCACCTCTGCCGCAACCCAGATGCTTTGGAGGCAGTTAACACAGCAGCTGTACGCGGTGTAGTCGTGCAAATCATTACACATCTTGATGGACGCACACTCCGGTTCTTTGACCAACTCAACTCAAGTATTGAGGTGCGTCATTCTGACGAATTGGATTCGCTTGGATTCGTCCAAGACCAGTCTGAAGTCATTCAATACTTGAACATCGAAGACAACCCCGTCGGACGTGGAAAAGAAGATGCTGCGCTCATCATTGAGTCGTCACCCTTCTCACAAGCACACCTCCATCTCATCGATGCAATTTGGGAGGCCGCAGTTCCATTGGAAACTGCCCGAGCTCGATTTACTGAGAACCAAATCAATGACCCGCTACGCCTGACAATCGGTGAAGGTTCGTTCTTGAAAAATGTCTCAGTGGCCCTTGGCTTTGACGGTGAGTTTCCGGAAGGGGACACCCCGTTTGACCCCGAGGCCTTTTTTGCTGCCGGACAGGAAGTCAATGAAGCTCGAAAGCAACTTACCGAAGGAAAACTTTCGAACCTGAAAGTGTTGGGGATTGACTTGGGGCGGATGCTTCGTCAAATCGGAAACCGTGTTGGCCGTGAAATCGCCTTCTCCCTCCGCTCTATAGAAAATGATATCGAATTTCTCGATGAGATGATGGACTGGTGGGAGCATGCTGGATTGGGCATGTTGCAATACGATGTTGACCCTCAGTTTCATGTTATTGTCGGCCTCAACCACCCGCCTGTATCTGACCCGGATGCATTACCCATGTGGGAAATGGACGATGGGATCATCGAAGGTGCTCTCTCAACTCGGTTCACGAAAGATGCTAACGTCGTCATTCAACGCACGGAAGGAAAAGGAACATCGGACAACCTGTGGCACTACCTCATTCATCGTCACGAACCAAAAGCCATGGAATTGGTTGACTGAACCAAAGGTGAACGGCCATGAAACTCTTGACCTTCCTTCGCTTCTTCCGGCAACTGAAGGGGAAAAAACCAATCGATGTCGATGCCATACAATCCATGGGCTTGTTGGCGGTCAAGCTTGGCCAAATCTTTGCCCTTCGGCCCGACCTTATTGACCCCGACCGCTGCATAGAGCTCCAGCAGTTGTACAGCAGAGGAGCAACCATTCCAACGGAAGATTCGCAAAATCTACTCCAACGGTTCGCTCCTTCGGGGTTCATGGACCATTTCAAAAGTCTGGACAAGGAACCCTTTGCTGCCGCTAGCATCGGGCAAATTCATCGCGGTGTCCTCAACGATGGGAGTAAGGTCGTCGTCAAAATCATCAAAGCCGATTTTGAAGTCTCGTTCAAACGAGACGTACGACGCATGAAGCGATGGATAACGATTGGGCTGTTCTTCCGTCGTAAACTGAGAAAGGTGGGCAACCCGATTGGACTTTTGGCTCACATCGAAGATTACACACTTCGTGAGTTAAACCTTACAAATGAGATATCGGGGCGGAACGACTTGATCTCCAAGGCGGACGAAATCGAGAAGAACTTCCCTATGCCTAAGCTTCGTTTCCCAAAAATGTGGGATGAACTCTCGAACCGCCACGTACTCGTTATGGAAGAAATCGTTCACCCTACCCTTGAGCAACACCTGGCGGAGGGAACGCTCAGTTGGCCCGACATGCTTGAATTGTTTCGCATCCATGGAGCGTTTATGTTCGGAATCGGCACATTCCATGGCGACCTTCATCCCGGTAACGCGATGATGGACGACAAAGGCAACTTCATCTTTATTGATACTGGAGCGATTTGCAACGCTCCGGATCATGTCCGGAATGCTTTGTTTGGATTCTTCTACTTCCTCGCCAAAGGGGAACTGCGTCACGCTTACGATGCCATGCTTACGATGGCGGACGTTCAACCCACTGGGAAAACACTTCAGACATATTACGATTCCATGAACAGCCTCTACGACGGGTTTGTTGGTACTTCCGTGAGTGAAGTCTCCCTCACCGAGCAGATGATGAAGACGGTCAAGGCTGCTGTACTGGCGGGATGTTCCTTCGGCGAAGAAGCATTTCCAATTATTCGTTCCCTCATGTACATGGATGGAATGGTGCTCAAAGGGCACCCTGAAGTTGACCTTATCAGCTCAATGGGGCCGTATCTTGATGAATTCTCGGTTTTGATTGACCCTCATTCAATTATCAAGTGACCTCTTTGGCGCGCAATAATGATATTTTCCGGCTTCATAAATTTGCGGCTAAAAACCTGCCTTTATATGTCCAATCGAATCCACATAAGCTATGAGCACGACTGCACGACCAAAAGTGGCTATAATCGGGGCGGGACCCGGAGGTCTTGCATCCTCCCTCTTGCTTGCAAAATCCGGCGTTGACGTTACCGTTTTTGAGCGTTCTAAGGCTGTTGGTGGCCGGAATAAGGTGTTTGAGCGAGATGGCTATAAGTTCGACCTTGGCCCAACATTTTTCCACTATCCCGAAGTGATTGAAGACATCTTCAAAGCCATTGGAATGGATGCCCATGAAGAACTGAAACTCAACAAACTTGACATGAACTACCGCCTCATTTTCGGACAAGGAGGTCAACTTGATTGCACAAGCGACCTCACTGAGATGACCGAGCGAATTCGAACCCTTTCTGGTGACAGCAATGCTGAGGCATTCAAGCGCTACGTTGAGGACAACAGCAACAAACTCAACAAGTCCAAAGCATGCCTACAAGAGCCTTGGTACGGCCCAACCGACCTGCTCTCAAAGCGAGCCTTCCGCGTTGCGAGTGTGCTCCGCCCACAACGAAGCGTGGCTGGTGACCTGATGAAACTCTTTGATGATGACCGCCTCATGCTTGCTATGTCGTTCCAAACCAAGTATTTGGGAATGTCACCCTTCAATTGCCCCAGCCTGTTTACCATGCTTGCTTATCTTGAATACGAATACGGAATCTTCCATCCCATGGGTGGACTCGGCAGCGTTAGTGAACGCATGGCGGGCATAGCACGTGACCTTGGTGTTACCTTCCGCATGGAAGAAGAAGTCGAGAAGGTGATCATGGATGGAAAAGCGATCAAGGGAGTGACCACAAAAGAGGGCGATTTCCTCGCTGACCGAGTCATCATGAACGCCGACTTTGCTAACGGAATGACACAACTGTTCCCTGACAAGTCTCGAAAGAAGTGGAACAATAAAAAATTGGACAAGAAAAAGTACTCTTGTTCCACCTTCATGCTCTATCTCGGCGTTAACAAAACATTTGACAACCTTCCGCATCACCAAATCTATGCCTCAGAAAATTACGAATCCAATCTTGAAGACATTGAGGAACATCACAGAATCACATGGGACGACCCCTCGGTCTATGTCCAGAACGCATGTGTTACCGACCCCGGTCTGGCCCCTGAAGGGTGTTCCACCATCTATGCCCTCGTCCCAGTATCGCACATTCACGAAAACATCAACTGGGAAGAAGAAAAGGACGCATACCGAGACCGAATCATTGACCAAATTGAAGCCAAACTCGGCTTTGAAAACATTCGCGAGCACATCCAAACCGAACTCGTCATCACTCCAGAAGATTGGGGCGACCACTGCTATCGTGGAGCGGTATTCAACCTCGCTCACGGCCTCGACCAAATGCTGTGGCGCCGACCAAAGAATCAATTTGACGAAATCGCAAACCTGTACCTTGTTGGTGGCGGAACACATCCTGGAAGTGGACTGCCAGTCATCTATGAGTCGGCCCGAATCAGCAGCAAATTGCTTCTTGATAGTCTAGGGATCATTCCTGACTGGAACGGAGTTGACACGTGGTTTGAGAGCCGAAAGCGCTCCAAGCAAGGGCGGAATGCACTCAAACAAAAGCGAAAAGAAAACCTTCCGGGAACACCAACGAGCGCTTGAGGGATCACCATGAGGCAGTTGCTGATAGACAATGCGTTTCGCTATTGCGAGGCGGTGTGCCGTGAAGCATCCACAACCTTCTTTTCATCGTTTTCTGCTTTACAGTACGACAAGAGAAGAGCCGTTCATGCCGTCTACGCACTCTGCCGTTGGGTGGATGACATCGTCGACGGAGATGAAGAACCTTCTATTTTGGAAACAAATTCACTCCGTGAGGCCACCGATGCACGTCAACGCATCATTAGCGAGATTCATGACGGTAAGGAACCAACGCTCCCTGACGAGGAGCACCGCCGACGCCTGATGGCGCTGGTCGACATACGAATCAAAATCCATAAGGCCAAAGAAAATGAAATCACCTCCAGCGATCATCCAATTTTTATCGCCTTACAAGATGTATTTGGAAGGTTCCCAATCAAAATCCACGACTTTGAAACTGTCCTCGAAGGAATGGAAGACGACCTTTATCCAGTACAAAACAAAACTTGGGATGAACTGCGCTCGTACTGTTACAAGGTTGCGTCAGCTGTTGGCCTCATCTTGATTGAGATCTATGGCTATGAAGACAGAGCAGCCCAACTCCACGCCGTTGACCTTGGAATTCAAATGCAATTGATCAATGTTTTACGAGACATCAACGAAGATATGGAGCGTGGCCGAGTCTACCTTCCTCTCGACATTCTTGCATCTCATGGCATTTCGATTGACGACTTGCAACGGCCTAATGTTGCTAAATCTCTCTCATGGAAAGGGTTCATCATTGAATATGTTGAGATGATTAAACGTCATCGTGAATCCGCAAACCACCTGTTTGGATACCTTGATGCACGAGCCCGAGTACAGCCCGAAATTATGTCCGATGCTTACCAATCCATACTCGGGGAAATCGTTCGTCGGTCCGGTGATGTCTTCAGTCAACCTGTTCGACTTTCACTCTGGCGGAAGGTTCTCCTCGGTGCGAGACTAAATCTGCGGAAGGTCAAAGCACGGCTGTTTACTTCGTAAACAACACCTTCCAACGTTTGGAAGAATTTGGGCACCAACGTTTCGGTGTCCTTCAATCGATTTTCAAGCGCCTACCCAGCCAGAACCCAACCGTGTTCACAACAAGGTCTGATAGTTTGTTCTCCAGCGGTTCTACAGCGAACGAAGCCCACGGTTGACCGTCAATGACCCATTCAAAGCATTCCCAAGAAATGGAGAGCACGAAAAACACGGTCCAGTTGAGGTTCGTCCAACGGCCAGCAGTGGACCATATCGCAAAATGAGACAATGACCAAAGGTTCAGCAGTGCCATTCACTCACAACGTTGAGGGGCCACCGGCAGTAATCTCAGGAAGCAACATCAAGTCACCGTACAATGCTGGCCCGTAAACATAGGTCCCTACGATTCCAAGTTCGCCGTTGACGTTGTGGGCGAGCGCAATCCACGGGCGGCCCTCATCGTCCAATTCAACATCGATGAAATCTCCAAACCCGCCACAGCGAACGTTTCCACAATCATCTGTAGAGTCCAACGGGTCATCTGGGGCATTGACCGCTACTGAGGTAATGAGCGGATTATCTGCGAACGCATCGGTCATGACCGACATGTAGCCGGACCATCCGCCGTTATCGACGTTCTCCCCAATGTACCCGACAACAACACGCCCTTCGTCTCCGGCGAAAATCGTAGGGAATCCCGTTTCCGTCACTTCCGGTGGTGCAACCATCATGGGTTCAGACCAGGTTTCGCCTTGGTCCCTTGAATAAGCCATCCAGGGCATTTGGTCTACACTGATCCAAGATGCGAAGAGATTTCCAGCTTCATCGGTTGCAACAGCAACTTCGTGGCTGTGCCATCCGTCCTGCATTGGAACCTCGGTGGTAATGGTGTGCTCAGTCCATGAATAGCCACCGTCAATACTTCGGTACACAGCAGGCCCATCGCACGATGGGTTGCCGCGATAAATTGCTCCATCGTTGGAACCTGCAAGGTGACCGTGCAAGCCTGAACACTGAGCGGTCCCTGTCGGGTACCCTGGACGTTGAATGTCCCATGTATGCGCCCCGTCAAGCGAGCGGGAGCATTGCGGCCCAGCAGCCGAACTTCCAGTGTTGATGCAGAACACAAAGATCGTATCGTAGAGCCCTATACCGTCAACGTCGGGCATAGAAGCAATTGATTGGTGGTCTTGTGGGCTGTAGTACCCTTCTGCAGAGAAAGGAATGGACCATGTTTCGCCGTCATCATCGGAGTATTCTACAAACATAGCGGTGAGCGCGTGCATGTCGAATTTGACGATTCGATCGGTCCACTTGTCAACGTAAATGTAAGGGTCGTTGGATGAAGGGACTTGCCCAACTTCAATCGGCAAGATTGGATTAAAGGGCCCCATATTGTTCCATGTTTGCCCTTGGTCCATTGAACTATAGACCATGGTCCCAGAGCCTGCACCTCCAAAAGATGCGAAATGAATGCCCCCCGTAGAAGTCACTCCAATGGTTGGCTCAAAGGTCGTGTCGCCAATTCCATAGTAAGTGCCTAGGGCGGGATAAGGAGTCGAATTACCGGTTAAATTTTCAAAGCCAATTGATGCATTGGTTGCGTTAATTCCACCGGGGTAGTGATACCAGGTGGTTGTACTTGGAAGCGAGTCAAAGGGAGTAGGCTCCTCGGTTGATTTACTTGCCTCATTCTCACCAAAGCAACCCGATAAAGAGAGGGTTACAACCATGAAAGAGAGAAACAAAGCTCTTGCTTGCATAGTAAAGCCTAATCGTCATTGGGATAATGACCTTCCGCATGAACTGATATCAAACCAATGGCGAAAGTTCACCCTTTTCCAGGAGGAGACTCGGTCCCTTGGCGAGGTAATACATTCCACCCATGCTGGTTCGTGAATCGGCTGGAGTAGGTGTGTCCATCGATGCACATTCAGCGATACAACCGTCTGCAAAGGCAACATAAACCCGACCTTCAAGGTCAATATGCAGGTCGTTAAAATCAAGAAGGTTACGATTAGAACCACCTTGATCGCTGCGGCAATCTCCGCTGTTGAGGCACATAGCCCCAACCTGAACGGGGTCTTGAGTGACTCGCATGGTGTGGAAGGTTGGATTTTCATCCAGAGCGTTGAGGCTGTAGGTGATGTAGAGGTGGTAATGGACGCCATTTGGAGCATAATGTCCATTTCCAGTCCAATTGTTCCCATCGATGTCGGTTGTGCCGAGAAGCGATGTATTTTCACTGCCGAGATAGGTGACTGCGATTCGCCCTGGGTCACCAGCGTCAATTTGAGGGAAGGTGGTTGAAATGACTTCAATTGGACTGATGCGCATGCTATCTTGAGCCCAAGATTCTCCTGAGTCAACACTTGTTGACATGTAGATCCCTTGGTCTTCGCCGGTCCAAACGTGATACGCATTTGATTCTGAGTCAGTACCCACTTCCGAATTCTTACGAGGGTTGGGGGTTCCTGCATCGGCTCCCATGGTTCTCTCTTCCCAATTCAAACCGTTGTCTTTGGACATCAATATCGTCGGAGTCGGAACCCGGGGGGTGAGGTAAACCGTACCATCTGGAGATGTTGTAATCGCTCCATGCAACCCGCCGTTGGTTGAAGCCAAACCAACAATATNTCCGCCTACCTCGAAAGAAGCGCCTCCATCAAAACTGGTAAAGCAAGAAATACCAACCAATTTATTGAAGCAGAAATACACTGCTGTCTCGTAGGTTGGATTCAGTTGGCCAATCGCTCCATAGGCACTNTCAATCCAAGGACCGGAAGCCAACTTAATGTGGTCATTAAGGGGTGTTGTTCCTGAGTCATGAGGATTACCGAGCCACGATTCACCATCGTTATCTGACCATCCAATCCAAGTGGATTCAAGCCCCATCATGTGGATGTTGAAGACTCGATCTGTTACAGGGTCAACCCAGCCGTAAGGATCACTGGTAAACGGGGCTTGTGTGATATCCGCCATGTTTTCCCATGTCTGACCACCATCACAGGAACGCATTGGTTTTTCCATAGCGATGAAGAAGATACAGCCACTGGAAGTAATACCAAGACTTGGTTCGGGGCCGTCTTCTCCAACATCGCTGAAGAAGAATTCCATATCCAATAGGGGTTCATTAACGGCCATTCCCGACTTATCGGTCACGAAGGTGCCGTCGTTGTTTGGTTCAACCTCTGGAACAACGACTTCATCGGTTTGGTCACCAAAACAACCTGATAAAGAAACCGTTGCGATGATGAGAGCCAGGAACACTGCCTTTGCCTGCATGTTCCTCGCGAACCCCTCGGGGAATAATGACCTTCCGCTTCAATGTCAAGGCAATTCAAGGCGCTGAGATGTGATTCAATACTCAATGGCACGCAAGTAAATGGCCTCGTATGCCTCTGCGTTGTGCTCGTAAGTGTACTTCCCCAGCACACGGTCTCGTCCGAGTTGTGCTTGTTGTGTTCGGGCATCCGGTTGATTGAGAGATTCAATGACGCTTCGCGCCAAATCAGCAGGGTCGCCACGGTTGAACAGGCCTCCAACCGTCGAGTCAATCATCTCCGTCAAGGGCGCTTGGTTCACCGTGATCACCGGCGTTCCGCTCGCTAGTGCTTCGAGGGGGATAAGGCCTTGACCTTCGTAATATGAGGGATAAATGGCCAAATCTGCTGAACGGAAATGCAAGGCAAGACGGTCAAAGTTCATGCCCGGTTGAATCGATACCGCATGGCCAATTCCCAAGCGTTTGGCTTGTCGAATCAATGTATTGCGCATGTGGCCCCTGCCGATGATGACCAATTTGGCACCAGGGTGGGACTTGAGGATTTCAGGCATGGCCCGCAAAAGGGTTCGGTGGCCTTTGCGAGCGACCAATCTCCCAACTGCAAGCAAGAGAGGGGTTTCTGTATCTGCCTTCCCAATAAGAGCAGCTTCATCGGCAGCGTCATACGTGGTTCGAATAGCCTCGTAGGCCAGTTGATCTTCTTCATCATCATGATTGACTGGCCGATACACTTTGTGGTCAACACCGTAGAGAACTGTCTCACAATTCCAATCCTGGGGAGGCTTATACCATCGTTTGAATTCATGTTTGGTTGACTGCGAAATCGCCACACTCACGGTTGAACCCGTAAGGCCTGCCTGTTCGTACTTTGCATAATGCTTCGCAGTGAGAAGAATGGCCAAATCATTGAGCGTCTTCCAAGTTGCTGATTCGTTATGACGTGCTGCAAGTTTCATCCCTTCTCGCTCACCAATCCAACTCCTATTGAATGCTGACACAACGGGAGCTATGTTCTCCTCGACCCATTCATACTCCCGTTCGTTCCAACTCACCAACGGAAGAAGCGCATGGACAATATCTACCGGCTTTTCGAGGTGAAGTCGGCGAAGAGAGGTCAAAGCATGTGTTCCATATGAGCGGGTAAACGCCATGGGTGCCTTGAGCCAGGGGACATGGAGTACACTGACTCCGGGTTGCCGAGGTGTTCGTTTTTGATGCGTTCTCGTGATGACTGTAACGTCATGACCTCGCTCAGCGAGATGCCCCGCCAGGTGAAATACAACCGAGCCAATACCGCCCCAACGAGGAGGATATTCGGCTGATATCATGGCGATGTGCATCATGATAACCAAGGTCAACGGGCATTTGAATGTCATTGAAGATGTGCCTGCTTCTGTTGAGAATAAAGCCAAACCTTTCAAGTCCACCCAAACGGTGGAGGCGTCATGGCCGATGTGTTGCCCGTGACCGTGACGGTTATCCTACCTACTCGTAACGAGGAAGAAGCCCTAGGACCTACCATTGATGCCATCCCTCGTGGATGGTGTAAAGATTTAGAGATCATGATCGTGGATGGGAACTCATCCGACCGAACACGTGAAATTGCCTTAGAAAAAGGAATCCGTGTTCATCTTGAAGACCGGAAAGGATACGGACGCGCTTACAGAACTGGGTTTGATGTTGCATCAAACGACATCATTGTCACCATGGACGCAGACTGTACGTACCCTGCTGAACTCGTTCCGGAGCTGGTCAAGCGACTCATTGATGATGAGTTGGAATTCATCACCTGTGACCGGCTATCCATGGCGGAGGACGGCTCTATGTCCGGACTTCACGGATTTGGGAATTGGGTGCTATCGTTCACTGCGCGTCTCTTGTTTGGATACGGCGTTAAAGACTCCCAATCCGGAATGTGGGTTTTTAAGAAATCCATTTTCGAAGATGAAAAACTTCGCCCAACCAATGATGGCATGCCTCTAAGTGAGGAAATGAAAATCATCACACGCCGACATCTTGGAAAGAAGAAAGCTGTTGAAATCTCAGTCCCATACCGCCCACGTGTCGGTGATGCTGAAATCCACACCTGGGGAGACGGATGGAAGAACTTGAAGTTCCTCTTTTCTCGCAGATTTGGTCTCAACAAGACCTTGACTCCATGGGGTGGCCGTGATGAAAACCCAGATTCAACCAAAGGCGACATTCCTGAACAGAAGAAGTGAACTTCAAAGCAGACCGTCGAGTTCGGTTTGAACTTCTTCAGTACCGTCCATGATGTTGTCTTCCAAGGGACGTTGTTCAACTTCAGCAGTTTTTTCCGGCGCTCTAAACGCATCCCAAGAAGCGATGAGGTCAATATCTGATAAGGCCCGACGTCGGCGCATAGCGATGAATGCCAGGAGGGAGAATCCACCAAAGAGGCCAGCGGCTCCAAGGGCGAAGAAGAGGACTCGTTGGTCATCTTCAAACGCCTCTACAGTTAATGTTCTCGTGAAGACGTCAATGTTGGCGTTTTGCCCTTCGCCGTCTCGGGCAACCAATTTCAAACTGGGGCTTCCCGTTTCTTCAGGTCGCCATTGGAGAATCCCTTCCCAGATTCCGTCGCCATTAACATCGGTAAGATTGATTTCCCATTGCTGGATGTTGTGCGTCAAATTGGCTCGTACATCCTTTGTGGTACCGTCGGCATCATCAAGGCGGATTGAGATGTTCAGTTGGGAGAGTTCCCCCGCCACAAAGGTCGTTTCGGATAGGGTCAAGGAATCACGGTCAAAAGACGGAAGACTGGATTGAATCGTGATGTTCACGTGTTCTTCAACCCAATTTTCTTGAGAGTCCTCAATATAGAGGGAGAGGTGGTATTCTCCGGGGGCTAAGTTGGTAATTTCATCGATTGAACTCGTTGAAATCACCTGTGGGATACTGCTTTGATCCGACCAAAGGCGCCATTCCCGGANGACCAAATCATTGTCAGCATCAAACGAGGNTTCTTCCAGTATCACAACGCCTCCAGGGGCGATGGACTGCCGATTTTCAGGCAAGATGAGGCGCATTGTTGGGCCTGATTCATTGATGGTAAGGGAGAAAGTCTCATCCCGAGATTTTCCAGTATCGTCTGTCAGCGTGACCGTGAGTACGTGAGAACCTGCTCGCAGCGTCAATGCATGGCTTTCACTTGAAGAGACATCCACTAGAATTGGGTCGTCTTCAAGGGAAGTCCTGAGGGTCAAGACGAAATCATCGTTGTCGTAATCTATACTTTGAGAGGCATCAAACATCAGTATGGTTGAAGAAGAGTGGCTTGATCCATCGACAGGACTTACCAGCCCAAGTACAGGAGCAGAAGGAACGATGTCCAAGGTTAATGTTGAGGTGACGGGGTCATGGATTCCATCATCCAAACTCAATGTAATGGTGTGGGTTCCGGTACTCAATCGTGATTCAAACATCAACCAATCTTCACCTTCAGGAGTGAGACGACCATCAAGGTCACTCGTCCATGTAACCACCAAAAACTCTGAGCCGCCATAAGGTGAGAACGGAGCACAATGCCATATTCCTTCTTCTGGGAAGGTGTCGCATGCTGCATCGAAATCCCCTGAGCCGTTCGCTGAGAACTCAATTAATTCAGAGGAATCGAACGTTGTCAACGAGGGTGAGGCGATCATGGCGATTGGAAACGAGTTGTCAACCGTCACCAAAACGGATGATGATGCACTTTGATTGACATGTTCAGCTTGGTCATCAGTAACTTCCATTGTGATCGTGTGGACTCCCCGAGAAAGATATCCTGACCAAGTTGTTGAGCCATTCGTGAGTTCAGCCAATACACCATCAAGGCTGGAACGGTAGGTCACGACCATGTCATCACCTTCTGGGTCTGAAGTCGCGCTTCCTTCCAATGTGACCAATTGTTCACTTTCGTTTCCTTGACGCTGAACCTCAAATATTGGTTCAGGTATTTCATTGAACAGAATCACGTCCACGGTATATGTCGCATTGTTGCCTACGGCATCAAAAGCCATGACCGTCAACGAGGCAGACGCTGGCGGGTCCTCGGTGGTATAATCGAAGGTGTACGTGAGTTCCTCGGGACACACCCACTGGTTGCCCCAAGCGGCGCCTTCGCCGTTGAAATCGATGACGCATGCGAAATCATCACCTTCTGGATCAAATGTGCCCGTGGTGTTGATGACCACGGTCCCGGTTTGCGGCATGATGAGTTCACTCCACGGATTCAAAGAGGGTTCAAAGTCAACGACAAGAATTGGAGCGAGATTCACCAATTCAATGGTCCGAACCTCGGATACACAATGACCTGCATCATCGCAGATTTCAAGTGTGATGAGGTGAATCCCATCGGATAATTGGCACCCCATATTCAGATAATTTGTATTGACTGTGAATGGAACTCCATTGGTCATATCTTGTTGAGTAATCCCCTGCCCGTTGCCCTGCCCCTGTCCGGTACATGACGCCACAATATCACCATCGAGGTCACTGGTCCATGTGAACGTGAGTTCATCATCATCAAGGTCCCAAGAATCACTGGCATTGAACACCACTTCACCTTGTGAAGGGTAAATTGCTTCATCAAGTGGTGATTCCCACATCAAGAACGGGGCTTGATTGTCCAAGGGCAGTAGACAATTCACAAATCTGTTCTGATCAAGGGTAGCGCTGGTCGAATTCGTGATGCTATCGTAGGCGCACTGAACGGTGACTGAGTTATGAGGTGACGCTCCTGAAGAAGTCCACTGCTGGCCGATGAAATCGGAAAGGAACACGTAGCCTAAATCGTTGGTATACTGTTGCACAGAAGGTTCATGGTCGGTAAAACTTGCATCAACGTTTGCGTTTGGAACACCGTTTGTGAAGTTGTTTACAACCCATATGGTGAGGTCCCAAGCCACATCCACGGTCGCTGCTCCAGAAAAGGAGGCCAAGTTCAGGTCGATGTTAACTGGTTGATGAAGATGAAGATCTGATGCATCATCAAGTTGAATCATTGTCGTACCTAATTCATCTTCAAGGTTTGACCAATTCACTTGACTGTTTTCCAGTTGAACAAAGCCCGAGCAGGAGGAAGTGATGGTGTTCCCTTGGCCACCAAGGTTTGGATGATTTGTCAGCTTCAGACACGATGTTCCTGAAAAATCACTGTCGGAAATGGTGGATGGGAAATTCCCGTTGTTATCACCGCTCCATTCCAAGCCGGTATGGTTTCCAGCAAAGGACATCCCCTCAATGTGTGCAGCGGTTCGCAACAGTTCAACTGCTGGCTTGCCAGGACTTTCCGCTGTAATGTTCGCTTGGAGAATGTTGACGCGCCCAGTTGCGCCTGCGGGCATGGTATCCTCGTTATCGATGGTAAGAGCTGGAACATCCACACTGTTTCCATAGAGCGTGATTCCCTCAAGCCACAAATCCACTGAGTTTTCAGCCAAAATACCGGCTCCGGTTGAACCCGAAACCATGCAGTTTCTGCATCGGACGTCCCCAGATTCGGATTCCAAGTCGTTGGATTCTTGATAATACAAGCCCGCTTGGTTTTGAGCCAGTGGATTGGTTGCTGCATCGCCACCGTTATTGGTCGCGGTGAGGTTCTCAAAGGTCACGTACCTCGAATCAAGAACCTGTGCACCGGACTGCTCGTTGTCGTTAAGTTGGAGTCCATTAACGACCACTGTGGCTCTATCGATCAACAGGCCGTGCTTTGTATTGTTGTGTAAATTCCAATCAAAACCTTGCATAGCGCCTCCAGAGGTTGAGGAGATGCCCGGGCCAACCGAGCCTGAAATTTCCATGCCCTCAAAGTTCGGTGCGAAAAAGGAAGACCGGATTGCGAGTCCAGCTTCATGTGCCCCCTCACCAGGGTCGCCTGAATTTCGAATCGTGAGGTTTCGGAAGGTGGTCGTATCGTCAACGAAGTACAAACGTACTCCAACGGTCGTTGAATCTTCAATGAGGGTGTTGTCAAACCATGCACCGGTTGCATTGACTTCGAGTGCAGCATATCCAATGTTAGCCGTTGTCGCTCCGCTTGTCCCGGTGCCTCTGATGGTCAAATTGGTGAAATCTGCCGTTTCATAATTGGTGTAATTGGTGTGATTGTTTTTGTCAACATAGACGCCTCGGTACATTGAATTTGTAATTGTTGCATCACGGACGACTGCGCGAGTGTAACCACCGTCGTCGATGTGACGAATGACCATTCCCGTGTCTGATTTGTCAATGGAAACGTTGGTGAGAAGGGGTTGACTGTCTTCCACCCAAATTCCTGCAGCCGTAGCCCAACTTGACCCTGAGCAATTGTCTACAGTGATGCCCTGTATGAGCCCGCCCGATGCGCCCCAAATGTTCACACCACGTGTCAAAACATCAGTGAAAACTGCACGGGTGACAATGGGGGTTGAACCTGCTCCGATTGATAGACCAATACCGTAGCGCCAGTCGCCTTGGAAAGCCAAATCACGGCCAGCTTCATTGATGAATAGATCTGTGATTCTTGGGGCAGCATTGTTGAACATGTCAACGCCCACGCGGTCAGCATTGACCACGGTCAAATTCTCGATGACTGGGTTAGAACTGTAAATGGTCACCCCGTAAATGGAATCCTCAATCGTCAAATTTTGCAGAAGAGAGCCGCGTCCTGAGGAAGAGGAATTGAATTGAATGCCCTCATGGTCTGATAGTCCGCTTGCTTCAAGGGTTACGGGACAACTTTGAGTCCCCAATACAGTCAGCCGTCCATCCACAACAATTCGCACGCCCCCATCCATCTGTACGACTGTGCAAGCCTGAATCACCAATTCATCCGAAACAGGTACGGTATACGTGTTCGTGAGAACCTGTGTACCCGACCACGTGATTTGGGCTCGAGCCCCAGTATTCTGAACGATTGGGTCAACCGATTCTGATTCATTGAGAGGGTGGATGGCTGTCAACAACGGCAGAAGGAAGAGAAGTGTGACAAATATCACCCGCGAGGCTGGACGAGGGAGCACTGTCATATCCCTCAATCACCTGCTTTACCCTTTCAATGGTTCGCTGCTTTGTATCGGGAGAAGAAATGCATCAAGAGGAAGCCATAAATCCCGACTTTCATTCCAACATACATGCCTGAGGCATTTATTCTGTTCAAAACCGAACCCACGCATGAACGTGAAGTGTACCTCTCGCTCACTGGACATGAAGACGTCGCAGAAGTTCACGCACTCTACGGGGAATTTGACCTCTTGGTCCGTATTACCGCTTCAAATTCAAAACGTCTTTCCGACCTCGTCATGAATACATTTCGAAAAATCAAAGGCGTCAAGGAAACACAAACGCTGATTGCAGTTGAAGGATGAGTGATGAAATGGCTATTGGATTCGTATTGATTACCACCCTTCCTGGCGAAGAGGATAACGTCCGTAATGCACTTGATAACATCGATTTAGTGACCAACCGGTGGATGCTATTTGGCGAATACGACATCATCGCTCGCGTTCAGGCTGATGAAGAGTTTGCACTTACCCGATGCATTGTAGAAGACATTCGTTCTCTTTCCGGAATTGCTGACACCAAAACATTGATCGGAGCAGAACTCTAATCACAACAATCGATGCATTCGTTTAACGAGTGTACGGCTCGCTGAATGACAGCCTGCTGAACGGAAGCAGCGGCTTGCTTCCCGCATTGACATGAGCGACGTGTTTGGCGTGATTTTTGAGTGTAAATACCACCACCTACCTGCATAACGCTGATGAGCAACTCCTTTGGAACGGAGCACATCAGGTGATGGAACATCTTCAAACACGCCTTGTGCCTTCTTGGAATCATGCGCCCATAGGAATTCAGCGAGGGTCAGTTGTAAAGCCGCTTTGTGAAAGGCCGTAGGCTGGCGTTGGATGACCTCTTCAGCCTCGTTGATGATCAACTCAAGATTGTCGGATGAATGGAAGCGAAAGGATGCCTTTAATTTGAGCAGACGAACAAAGGGGTCATGCTCATCGCTGATTGATGCCAGTGCATCACGGAGTTCGTTAGCTCGTTGAACATCGCCTTCAAACAGAGCTGCTGCGTGTTGAATCATGGAAAGACTCACCATCATTGCCGCGCGTAATTCCTGCCGTTGAGGGAGTTTGACATCTTGAAGTAGGGATTGAACCGTTGACAATGCCGTTTCAGATGGTTCGTCAAACAAACGGTCTTCAAGATGTTGCACGGCTGCTGAGAGTAAAGTACGAGCCGCTTCCACATCGTTTGCATGGGCAAGAACGGACTGCAACAACCGTTGAGATTCCACCTCATTGCCCTCGAGAATCGCTTTTTGATAAGCCAATTCACTTCGAAGACTTTCGCTTGAGATGGCTTCAAGATGAACCCCTACTCGATCGAGTTCATGACGGTGCAAGGCAACTTTGCCCGCCCAATAATGAAGCATCTCATCTTCTGGTTTCTGTTCAACGGCTCGGTTCAGAATTACAGCGATTGCTGCTCCTTGAGCAGGAAGAAGGCGTTCAACTTGGCTCTCAATTTGCGATTTGAATTCGGGGTCATCAAGGGCAAGTTGGTGGTACAATCGAAGAATTTGTGAATCAGGAGTATCTTCACACAAAAGCCAGTGGTTCAAAGATGTTTGATGAAGTTCCTTGAGCCGGTCTTTGGAGAACATCGTTCGGCGAACGTTCCGAACAAGGTGTTGAATCTCGAGTTTCATGTTATCGTGTTCCCATCGCAAGAGGGCATGCACGTCCAAATCTGCGATTTCGTCCTGATGCGGGACGTCTTTTGCAGCAAGCGGTCGGGGGAAGAGAACATAGTGATCTAAAGCAGCCAATTCTTCATCCCCAAGGTTTTGCAGAATCGTTTGCTCTACAAAATTTTGAATGTCTTCTCCGGCTTCTGGAAGCGGTGTTCCTTCCGAGTATAATTGGAGAGCCATCGGGTGCCCACCCAGTGCGTTTGCGATTGAAAGGCGATGCTCCAAGTCCAAATGCTCCCCCAACAGTTGGGCCGCATCTTCAGGGTCAAGAGCAGACAGTTGCCGGTATTCAAATTCACCATCAAACGGCAGCGGAGTCCGGCCAACAAGAAGAAGCGTCGTAGTGCTGTCACATTGGAACGTTTCAATCATGGCTTTGACGTTGGTTGCGTGCCTCGGTGGTATCAAATGGACATCATCGATCACAAACATGCGCTTCTCATCAGCGGCCTCAAGAAGTGATTCTAATGCCTCTGTATCGTGGGGAAGTGGTTTCATGGCTGGAAACCACTGTTGAATGATATTCCTCATGTCTGAGAATTCGTTCACAATGGCTGAATGTATGGATGTACCTTCAAGCGAGGCTCGGCTCATCAATGCTTGAGCAACGGTTGTTTTTCCAATCCCTGATAGACCTCCAAGCAAAACGGGTTGTTGACGGCCAAACATGGATTCCAACTCAATAATGGCCTCCTTACGACCGATGAGTTCCACCTGTAGATGGTTCTGCTTGAGAGCATCTTGACCCTCATCAACCTCAGCGTCTTTGGGGTGTTCCAACAACCATAGGCGTCCTTTTTCGGTGGCGTGATACACCTGTCTTCGACGAGAACCTCCTCCGATGACATGAGCAACACGAACGGTGATCAATTGTTCAGACTCCAACAAATTGAGAGGACGATTTAACCCAGACCGCACAACACCCATCGCTTCAGCAAGACCGGGGAGGGAAAGGTTGCGAGGAACATCCCAGGCTTGATCCAAGGCCTCGGGAAAGGTACCGAGGTATCGGAGTAACTTTTCCTGTGGACGACTAAGCATATCTCTTCCATAATGCACTTCTTGCTCCTCCTTCATCAATCATCCCATTGGTTGCATGAACCCTTCTCTTCACAGGGTTGCCCTTTTGAGCCACCGTCTACAAGAGGGTTTCATGCCCGTCGACCTCAGTTCGGCTAACCTCCCCAAGGAGGCGGGTGTTTATCTTTTCAAAACCAGAGAGGGGCGGGTCCTCTATGTGGGGAAAGCAACGCGCCTTAACGAGCGAATCCGTTCCTATTTTGCATCCACCCCTGATCGACAAATGATTCCGGAACTTGTCGCAAAAGCGGATGATATCGAATGCATCGTAACCCAAACGCCTCAAGCGGCACTCGTTCTCGAACGGCAATTGATTCGAGAGCACATGCCGCGCTACAATTCAATGCTCAAGGATGGGAAATCCTTTCCCTATCTTGTTTTGACAGACCATGAGTTTCCTCGAATCATGTACACGCGTTATCCACCTAAACATTCCGAACAGTGGGGTCCATTCCCCAATGCTGGTGCTGCAAAACAGGTCATGCAGTTGCTACGACGGCAATTTGGGATTCGTGATTGTAAAGAATTGCTTCCGCAGGGATGCCTTTCCATGCACATTGGTTTGTGTACTGGCCCTTGCGTCTCACCAGAAGGCTACAATGAGAATGTCAAGAACGTCCGCCAAATTTTGAACGGAAACGCAGCAGCCCTCACGGACGAATTGGTTGCTTCCATGGAAAGCGCTTCTGCTCGTGAAGCCTTCGAAGAAGCGGCAAGATACCGAGATACCATTCGGGCTGTGCGGGCTACGACCAGCCAACATGTCGTATCGAGCAAAGTCTACCGCGACTGTGACGCCATAGGTCTCGCCACTCAAGGGGAACTGGCTGCTGTTGTTGTATTGCATGCTGACGAAGGTATGGTTCAGGGCCAAGAAGCGTGGCCTGTGGTTTATGGAGGCGACATTGGTGAAACCATTTCCATGTTCATTTCAGAACATTATGCTCACCGAAGGCCACCTCGACTTCTTCTAAGCCCTGTGCCCATTTTCGATGGACTTCAATCGTGGTTAAATCAACGAAGAGAAGGTTCGGTGGAAGTGCGGACACCTCAGCGAGGCGACCTCGAAAATTTGGCGACGCTGGCTCGCCAAAATGCTGAGATTCAACTGCAACGGATGGCCACAAAAACAAGCGGCTCCCTTGAACAAAGAGCCGCAGATGACGGGGCAGCAGTCTTGGGATTGGACCAACTGAATCACCTGGTTTGTTTTGACATGGCTCAACTCCTTGGAAGTGAACGAGTCGGTGCGAGCGTGGTCATGAGAAACGGACGGCCTGCCAAGGATGAGTATCGAAAATACGTGGTAAAAGGAGACGCTATCGATGATTTACGAATGATGAAAGAGGTGGTCGTGAGGTGGGCGAAGCGGCAAGAAGAATGGCCTGACCTGTTGCTCATCGACGGTGGAGAAACTCACCTCAGTACCATCACAACGGCATTGGAAGAGCACGGTTGGGCCGGGCGATTTCCTCTGGCTGCCTTGGCCAAACGCGAAGAAACCGTTTATCGAGACGGTCACGAGCCACTGATTCTTGACCGGCAGGGAAGGGTGATGGTTCACGCAAGAGACGAAGCCCATCGCTTTGTCAACACCTTCCATCGCAAACGCCGAAGTCGGAACCGCCTGGCAGATCCACTGGAAGCCGTTGAGGGATTAGGGGCCAAAAAACTGCAAACACTTCTTCGCCATTTTGGCGGAAGAAAAGGCATTGAACACGCTGCGGTCAATGAATTGTTAACCGTCCCAGGCATTGGTCCATCCTTGGCCCAACGAATCTATGATTCAATGCACTGAGGGTCAGTAATCATCGATTGAAGCCATGTCTTCAATGGACTCCCCGCGCCGTAACCCTGGGCTTGAAAAACCTACCAAGTCCGAGAACTCATGGTCCCCAAGTTGAGCCTTGTTGATGTTGCTTTCCCGCCGCTTCAAACGTTCCTTCTTGGCCTTCTTCTTCCTACGACGGCGTCGAATAAAGAGGACCAAAAGGAGGATCACGATGGTCGGGTAAATCCAGAATTGAAGCAAGAAATACATCCAACTGACATGGATACTGAATGAAATGTCATCGTTGAATTCGCCTGGTGGAATCACGTAAGTTATGGTTTGTCGACCTCCATCTTCAGTGACCCTGAGGTTGCCTGATGTTGAATCCCAATCCTGAATTTCTACGCCCCAAGGGAGCGAAAAAGAAATCGGACCGGCGATATTGAGGTCGTAATCATCTTCAACGGTTGTATTCACATCCCCTGTGCTGAATTCGTAAGGATAGGTAATGCCCTTCATGTTTGCAATCGAATTGGTCAACCCGGTGGTCAGAGCATTAGCTGCCCATTCCATAGGTTGAATAAACGAGGTCGTAAGGGCATCTGCAACAACGCTAAGGCCAAGTCCAGCAGGGTCTTGGTTCTGTATTTTTTCGGTGTCAAGGTCCAAGCCAATAGTAAAGGTAACCCTTGGTATGCTAACCTTCAACGTAATGGGCTCCTCATCTGATATGGTCTCATCCGGAGCATCTATGCCTGAAATCTGCGTTTTAAGTTCAAAACCACTCAGGTCCATTTTTTCAACACCTTCTTCAGATTCAAGGTCTGTTCCAGCCTGATGCATGAGTTTGGTTACGGTTTCTCCGAACTGTACGGTAAAGTCCTTCATTCCCTGCCGCGTGGCCACCATCTCGATTTCATCCCCATCCAAATCCACTGTATGGTTCAAGGGCTCTTCCATTCTGCTGGACAAGTCAATAATGAGACGAATGAGGTCTGAAGGGATTGCTTCCATGGTGACTTTTGTATCTCCGTCTTGCGGAAGGTCCTCTGTTGGGATTCCAATTCGGTAAATGCTAAGTTCCGCATCTAAAGCAAAAGTGAAACTGACGGATTGGCTCCATTCATTCAAATTAAACTTCTCCCAATCCAGGGTAATTTGACTGTTGATGCATGTGGACTGGTTTGCATAGCAGATTACGTCATCTTGTTCGTTCTTAATTTCGCTCTCCCATGAATAGGAAGGGCCCGTTCCTGTGAAGGAAATATCCGTTTCTTGTGAGCCTTCAATGGTCTTTGTTAAGATGATTTTTGAACTTCCATCAAGGGTAGTAATCCAAGAGGGAACGAGAATTTCAACGGTGAGTTCAGATGGAGGAAGATTGCTTGGAATGATGTCGTCAAGGTAACTTGAATCAAGCACTGTCTCAAGCGTTATTCCGGAATTCATCAACCGTTCCAAATCGTTTTGCTGCACTCCATCAAGGAAGTCATCCACCATGTCATTGGTATTGTATTCCTTGAGAATACTGATGAGATTCATGTTTTCAATAGGTGCACTCGTTGTTTGGAGGTAAACCGGATATGTGGCATCCATTGCAACCGCCCCCTCAAGACAATAATTCAATTCTTGGCCCGATAGTATGGGTTCGGAACATCCTGTAGAATGGCTGTAATTAAGCCCTCCAGGCTGTTCAAAGTTCCCTGTTCCGTCGGATTCTGAAACCCATTCTAAGTCGCTCATGGTGATCTCTCCAACGCCTGCTACCGTAGAGCCAATTCCTTCCACGAGATCTCCAATCGGGAATTGATCGGTAAACTGCGTTAGGTCAATGATGCCGTTATGGTATGCAAGACGTATTCCATCGGAGGTAATGAGCGGAATACTAGCATCTGAAGAGACTTCAAACATGTTGACTCCCCAGTCTGAGAGCGTAGCCTCATCCAGATAATACAAGCCTGCAACAAAGTCAATCGTGGCTGCATCTTCATCGCGTAAATCCAAAACGAGATTTAAGTCAAGGGCTTTTGTTCCTTCATCCACCCACACCGTAGGGGTTCCTGATGAGTTGCGGTGTCCCATCTTCAAGTCGACGCTTTGAAGCAGATCCGTGTCGACTTCTTGAGCGGTTAGGTGGTCCATGGACCATTCTGCAGCCCAGTAACTTGGAGGGCCGTTACGGGCAACGAGCGACCCGTTATCATCCACTGACAAGACCGTAGAGTATGCTGGAGGATTGATGACGAAGTCGGCTTTGTGCCCGGGTTGGGTCGTTAACTCAAATCCAGTGTTGATGTCTGCGCCCATCGTCAAAAGCCCCTTGTAGGTACGTTCAAGGTCTAAATTTTCATTTCCAGCGAGATTGAAATTTGAGGACATCAATTCGACGGAAGCCACTGCAGTAAAACACAATGGAGGTTCAAACACGTTGTCTTGACTGGCCCCTTCTGCAGCTGAATCGGTTGTTTCATCGGTGGAGCATTGCGTGACTGTGCCTGCATTGGTATATTGATTGACATAATTTGTACTGAGGCTTGTTACCGTTCCAAATCCACTTGTAAGGGCGTCTTCGATAGCATCATTCACTTCGTTTTTCAGTTTTTGACCCACCGTTGGAGTTCCACTTCCACCGGTTTCTGTGTTGAACATTTGACGGATTAAATCAGCAGGGGCTCCGTCGTTAGAGTCGAGTCCATCGGTATTTTCAAGTGTGTTTCCTACAATCGTTCCGGAACCAAGCCCGAGAGAATCTCGCTCGAATTCACGAACGGCCCAAGTCAGTTCAAGTTCGATACTCGAGGTTGAAACCAAGTCGAAAACGTACATTCCTTCGACCCAATCCTGACGATTCGGAGTCATGTCTTCGGCGTGGTCGTATTCGTCACACTCACCTCCCAGAGAACTGCAGGATTGCATGCCCGCAGCACTTGCAAGAGGCGCCCAAACCTGGAGGAAAAGGAATCCAACAATGAGGGTTGGAATGAGCGGATTGGACCGATTCTTATTCAAACATAGTGCCGACATCGTACGGGCTATGAACGGGAACTTGAAAGCAGTTCCCCTCATGCCCTTACCATGAACCATGAGGAAAGCGTACACCCTTTCCTTGCAGTTCATCGCCTTCAAGGAGCGCGCGTCCATGCGCTGCTCAAATCCCAAAAAATCTTGCATTTACACATCGCACCGGTTGAACATGAAGATGATTTCATCGCGTTCCCCCTCCTTTCTATCGACCTCTCTGCATCGTTGAAAAACGACATTTCTGCAATCACCAATCGCCCCGTGCAATTGATTTTGCGCACTCCTCATGTGATGGAAACTGTGGACCCACACAATCGGCTTCGAAACGTGGTGGAGGAGTGGTTAACCCGCTTGGCCTCAAAACAACAGATAGCCAACCTCCAGCCCTTCCTTGATACACTTCCTAAGAAGTGGGAACGTCTTGGAGAACTTGTGCTCTTTCCATCTGGCAGTTTCAGTCAAGAGATTTGGGCGGGATGTTCTCCCGAAGACCAAAGTAAACTTTGGCGTGCCATCGCCTCCGCTCTAAACGTCACAAGTGTAGGCATTCAATCACCGATTGCGAACGATGCTGTTCGTTCATCTCAAGCCACCGTTCTTCTCGGCACCTCGCTCGTGAAGTTCATTGACCACGGTATTCACTATGAGTTTGATGCCGCTCAAGTTATGTTTTCCTCCGGCAACGTCACCGAACGTCGTCGTATCGGGGCGATGGACATGAGGGGTGAAACAATTGTAGATGCTTTTGCTGGAGTCGGCTACTATTCGTTTCCCATGCTCATCAATGCAGGGGCTGCTCACGTTCATGCGTGCGAAATGAACCAACCATCCATTGATGGACTTGTTCGTGGAGCGGAAGCAAACGGCATTACCGACAGGATAACCGTTTATCGCGGAAACAATCAGAAGTCGCTTCCCCAACTCAAAGGAATCGCTGACCGATGCCATCTTGGCTTGCTTCCATCGTCAGAAGCCGTGTGGGGTCTGTGTTTACAAGCTCTGAAACCCCAGGGAGGTTGGTTGCACGTCCACATGAATGTAAAAGATGAAGAGATCAGCGATTGGAAACGCAGTACGATTGAACAATTTCAATCCCTGAGTGACAGTATGAAACTTGGATTTACCATTCGAGGTGACCATCTTGAGCGGGTCAAATGGTATGCCCCATATGTCCGCCATGTGGTCTATGACGTTGAATGCCGACCCTAGGGTCATGACCATCCGGTTGTTTCATTGAAGCTCGCAATCAACGTCGCATTCCAAATCTCTCCAATCGTGGTTTGATTGGTTCGTTTTCCGACCTCTGTTTGGAACACGTACCCTTGTTCGTTGACAAAAGCGACATGGGGAATTGACTTCACACCCAATTCGCTTGAAAATTCCGGCATGAGCATGAACGGCCGGTTAATGGAACGATTGAGGTTGGATTCCGTGGTTTCGTGCCAGGTGCTCATGTTGGAAAAATCAGGGTTATCATCTTGGGAAAAAACCATCATTCTACCTTCTGGAATCACGCTGTCGTAAGCATCAAGGGTGGTTTCACAATGCGAACACCAAGGTGCTGAAAAGTAAGCGATGTAAGCACCTTGGGACATTATGGTTCGGTTAAATTCAGTACCGTTATTGGAAATTGCGGTCCATTCCGGAACAAGTTGTGCTTCTACAACAGAGGGTTCATCAACGGCACTTTCAGGTTCCTCTATCGCTGAATCGGAGGAGATACAACCTGAGAGAAACAGGCAAAGTACCAAGCAGACTGTGAACCGGTTTGAACATCCCATAGCATCACATCCCATCATCAACAAGTTCAGCATCAGTTATAATGGCTTCCTTGTACATTCCCAACGGCTCTTCACTCCGCCCTCGATAAACAATGACGGGGATGGCTGCGAGCAGAAGAAGAACAAGTGAGATGGTCATGATCTTCACGACGGTCTCACCAAATGAACTGCTCTCAATAACATCGGCAGGGGGATTGCGGATTGTACCGTCCGGGTCCGCCACTCCAATCATTTCCATGGAGATGATTTTCGCTTGATAAAGGGGCCTTCCCCCTGAAGCAAACGGGTTGTCCAAATCGGTCCCTGTAGGCTCATCGGACGTTGGCGTTTCGGCAATTGCACGGATGTGCGACATTCCATCTCGAACAATTCCAAAGGTAGCATAGCCCTCATCGTCTCGGTTTTCCGGGTCCAAATTGTGAGCTTCTGTTTCAGCGATGTACCACTGCGCGTCTGCGGAGTCAGGGTCTTGACCTCGGGCCATTCCAAGGGCGCCATCCACATGCGAAAGGTTGCCATTGAGTTCGAGAGGTATGGTCTCGCCCGTACCACCGCTTCCACAGGATGGTGCAGTTGCAGGATAAACTCCAAGAGTTTTGCATGTCGGGTCACCAGATTGTGTCACGAAATCATTGATTACACGATGGAAAAAGATGCCGTCATACAACCCTGATTCAACGTGTGAGATCATGTTGTCCGTTGTAATAGGGGCCCATTCTTCAAAGAGTTCAATGATGATGATACCATCCGATTGCCCTGCAAGATGCCCTTCTTGATAGGTCACTTGAACTTCAATGATAGCATTTCCTTTGTACGACTCCATCATCGGCGAATCTTCTGTTTCAGGGCGGTCATCCCACAGCGTCGGGTCAAGACCGTTGCTGCGCCACAAGGGTTCAGCTTGTTGTGCCCCAATTGTTGAGGGCAGCAAGACGGTTAGAAACAGGCCGACCATAAGCAGCGACCGTATCACCATCGGGCGAGTCATGGTTGTCGCAGGAGCATCTCCCCCATGAATCGTGCGGATGATGTTAGAAATGACCGCTAGACAGAAAAAGCAGAGGTTCTATTCCCCCACCATGGAAGGAAACTCGACCAATGAAAACATGCTCAAATACGCTCGATGGACGGTTGTCATCGTCATCATAACAACGCTCAGTCAAGCCTCAACCGGCTTGTCATCACTGTACGATTACAATACTGCACCAAGTCATGCTTGGACCGCTCAAATCGGATTGCTTGCCTGTATCGGATTGGTTGTCTTTGTCGTGATGTCCAAGACTGACGACTCCAAACTCAAGGGAATGTCATTCGGTTTGCTGTCTGCATGGGTTCTGCAGTACGGCTTGGGTGAAATGTTTGCTAAGATGCATTGGGTCTCGCTTGTCCATGGCGTCATCGCCATGGGAATTTTACTCCACGCAATGGGGCTGCTGCGAGCACTGCCAAGCCCCAATGCAGAGCCTGCCGTCTGAACACGGCAAAGCGTCAGCCTCTTGAGACTGAACTCGGTCGTCATGGTATGAGCGCCGTCCCGCAGACCGTAAGTGTCAGTCTGGCACTCGATGCTGCCCTTGTTGATGCGCCAACCGATGAAGGTGCTCCTTTTGAGCCCGTGGAAGGCAAAGGGCGTCGCCAGTTGAACCTCTCAGCCGGAGCGACCATCGCCGTTTCCATCGCCGTCCTCATGCTCGCAATGACGCTTGGAACTAACCTCACACAATCGGCCAAAGAAAACGGTTCTTTCTCTGGCGAATGGTGGGAGACTCCCCTTGAACTTCGTCACACAATGGACCTCCCAATGGATACGTTGCGAGCTCAACTCCCCGTGAATGGAACCTACGAGGCACTCCCTTACGAGGAACATTTCATCGAAGTTGACTTGCCTGCGAGTGAACAAGACGCGGGCTTCCCTGGAGATGCACTGATGCATGTTGCCCTGTGGCTGCCTGACGTCCCCGAGGGAGAGAAGATTCCAGTGATCATGACCATTCACCCGTACTATGATTTCGGCGGAGAAGGCGTGGTCGGCGATGACTCCTCCCCCAACACTGTACCCGATGGCGGCGTTGGAAAATGGGTTTACGATACGTTTGTACCGCACGGGTATGCGCTCGCCCAAGCCTCAACGTTTGGAACGGGTCAATCCACACACTGCCAAGACGTGAAGGGGCTGGGGGAACAGACTGGAATTCAAGCCGTTGTCGACTGGCTCGGCGAACAGGAATGGTCCAACGGTAACGTTGGCCTCATGGGTAAATCCTACGCTGGAACGACCAATTGGGAGGCAGCACAGCAACCTTCTGAACATCTGAAGACCATCGTACCCATTTCAGGGTCAATCGGCGTTCAAGAAATGTTCTACCGCAACGGCTCTTCAGAGGCAAGAGCCATGCTTTACGACGCTCTCTACGAAGGTGCAACAACCGACGGTACAACCGACGACATGCGCATGTGCAGTGACGACCTCATCGGGCCTCTCAACCCGTTTTCTACTTGGGCCGGAGCGGAATTTGGTGGCGCAGAATGGAACGACTATTGGGACGAGCGACGCCACCTCCCTGATGTTCTCGAGAATTATCAAGGAAGTGTGTATTTGGTTTGGGGGCTTCAAGATTGGAACGTTGACCCTTACCATGCCTTCCCAACGTACCAGCTCCTTCGGGATGCAGGCATCAATGCTCGAGCAATTTCAGGCCAGTGGGCACACAATTACCCCGATCAACCTGACCGACACAGTGAACTGTCGTCCGGCTACGGGCGAGAGGCATATCCGAACATGAGCAGAATGGATTGGGCCGTGGAACTCTTTGCTTGGTTCAACTACTATCTCAAGGATATCGGAGAGGAACCTGAACCCATGGTACAAATTCAAACCAACGACGGAAAATGGCATGTTGAGGAAACCTGGCCCCCTGAAGACATGACATGGTGGCCGGTAACGCTGGACGCCGCCGAAGGTTCAGGGGGAACGGTCAACGCCAACAATCAACGTTCGTTCCAACTCGAACCCCTTGAGGAACCGATTCACATCTCAGGTATGCCTACGCTTCATCTCTCCGTAGATACACTAGCGTGCCAAGGGGGCCAAATATTCGCCACAATGTACGGGGACGGTCTTCGATTAGGTCATGCAACGATGGATGTGCGTTACCGTGACGGAGGCTATGAAGCCAAAACTGCACTGCCGTTCCAATCGTATATCATGCTCATGGAATTCAATCCACTGGACGTCATGCTGACGGAGGGAACACAAATTGAAATCGTTCTAACGGAGAGCGGAGAAGACTACCTGCCCAGCCCGTGTGCTTCCATCGGCCTTAACGTCAATTTTGACGAATCGTCAACTCTTAGCCTACCGCTGATCGATCGACCTGTGGGTGACGAACGGTGGTTCCTTGCACCACCGTGGTGGGAACAACAGCCGATTCCAGAATGAGGGTCATCCATGCGAGTCCTCGCCTTTGAAGACATGTACGACATTGAAACCATGCTTGTTTCATCAGGCATTGACGTCAGTGATTTAACATTTCAACAGCGATGGAATTCCAGTGATGCTCTCGCACACATTGAATCCTTCAACCCAGATGTGTTGCTGCTTGACCACTTCATGCCCCCAACCAGTGGATACGATGTTTTGAAAGAACTTCTTGCATCTGAAGTGCCGAGGCCTCATACCATCGTTGCAATGTCAAGTGAACCGTCCAAAAACCAAGCCATGCTTGAACTCGGAGCAGATTATGGAATGATCAAGTTCACTGTGACAGAACTGGACATTTGGTCCAATCACTCTTCGTCGTAAGGTTGCCAGTCGGCTTGGCCTTCCTCTCGGTACCACCAGTAGCCATCTTCGTCCTCAAACCATTCAACACCGTTTTCATCAATGGAATAATTATCATCGCCTTCGTCCTCTTCTTCTTCAAGTACTTCTTCAACTTCTTCGGCAGCACTGGGATTGGCCATTCCAGATTCCTCGGAAATGCGGCGCTTTGCATCGTCAACATCCGATTCGGCTCCTCCAAAGACGCGGTTTGTTGTTCGAATCTCTGCTTGGTGGTCACCTTGACGAATTGCATTGTCCGACTCTTGATAGAAATCATCGGTCATCTTTTCACGGAATTCATCGAACTCTTCTTTTCCAAAACTTCCGGTGAATTCATCACCCTTGGATTTCATGAGGTCGTCTAAGTTGATCCGCTTGCCCGTGTTAAGGTCAGGCGCATTGGGAACATCACCTGCATAGAATGCGTCTTCTTCCGTCCCTAATTTACCGAATACACGACCTTCTGGGTCGGCTTCTTCAATGGCTTCGACAAGGAGGTCATGTTCTTCTTCATCGATGTCTTCGGCCTCGAACAAATCTCCTGCCTGGTCAACCAGCGCTTCGAGTTGTGAAGCGAGTTCCTCTTCTTCTTCGCCGTATTGGTCAACCAGTTTGTCAACCTGTTTCAACATCTTTTCGTAAGGGCTACCGGTGATGGCCCCGAGAAACCTACCGAATCCGCCCTTCTTCTTCGCCATGGTTTACCCTTGCCATTACCCTTCTTCAAAGATTGTCCTCGTCGGACCCTTGATGGTGAACTTCTCCTTGGGTGGTTCATGGTGGAGGATTGGTTGGAGACATTGATGGTGTCCTATAACCGCGATTCTTACGAGCAGCGTAGCGGTTACATGGCTCAGATACACCTGCCTGGGCCGGTGTTTCAGTCGCTCGTATGGTGGGCTTTACAGGCGCTTCCAGACGAAATATTGGTTGGGATTGACATCGACCCAAAGCAACCCCACAAACCTCAGGTTGATGCCTATTTTTCCGGTGATGAAGTCCATGGGAATTTGTTCCAAGGCCAGGGCTACACCATCAGTGAGGCTCACATCGTAAATCGCGGCGATTCCTACTCCGTCCACCACCTCCCGGAGGATTGGACCGATGACATGTTTTCGAGCCAGCGCGGCTCAAGAGCGGGCCGATTTACGCATTGGCTCCATACACATCCAAACGCTCCCGCAATCCCCAGTGGACCCGATGCTGATGCTGCACAAGAGACCACTGGAATTGACATGATTTTGGGCCTGAGGTTTTCTCCCGAGGGGCCGCTACCGTGGTTTGATGATGTTGAGGGGACGCGTCGCTCAATGAAAGGGGTAGGCGAAAAAAACGCACCGAGAAAGCGGTCATTCTTCGCTCGCCATCGCCTTCCGGTTCTAGGGAAGGCCCCAAGTGGTCACAGCATCCATGAAATTCAGTTGATTGGCTTTCATAAATCCGGGCATGGCGTCAATATTGTATTTGTAGATGAAAACGGATGGCCCTATGGTTGGGACGGGGAAGCAGAGGGATTGCAACCCGTTCAGAAGTGAAACCACCTAAGCGTCTTCCAAAAGTGAGTGAAGTTCAAGCAAACGGTCAGGATTAACCCCAATGTCACTCTGACCGAGCCGTGATTGGGAGTGAAGTTCGAACTCAGTTCCGCCGGTACTCAATTGTCGTAATTGAACAACAACGTCGTCGGGAAATCTCCAAAACGGAGTGATTGCGACCGCGTGAATGTAGTACTCCTCGCCTTCAACTGATTTTTCCACGAGTATTTGGAAGTTGTTTTCCACAACCCAATTTGTGAGAGCGGCAAGAGATGTATTCAGTTCAACACCGTTGGTCGTGTTGAGTTCCAGGTCCATCCGAAACGTACTTCCACCACCCAAATGAGCGCAATTTTGGCTGTTGGATTCACAAGAAGGCATGGTTGCAAAGGGGACATCAGGCGCAGCCCCGAAAATCCATGCTTGCACCAAGAGAAGAGGGGAAAGTAGAGCGAACACAATCAACGCATTTCGTTTGATCTTTGAAGGTGATTCAACGTCTTCCTCAGATTCCAATTGGCAACCCCCCAGGACTCCAGTTTCGATACTCGTAATAAGCGGCCATGCACGCTTCTTCATCGGATTCATCGACGAAGGATACCATTCCAGAAGCAACGCCACTCGTGACGGGTTCGTTTCGTAGTCGCCACGAAAGCAGATCCTCATCCCTGGCATCTTTTCCTTGTCGCACCCAATGGTCCACATTCCATTGGCGAGCAGTGTCCCACTGAACTTGGGCTCGTTCCATGAGGTCGCTCCATGTACAGCCCTCACCGGTAATTGCATTCCATGCATCGAGCATGATGTGGTCGGGTGTGGCCCCTTTTGCAAANGCACACAAAATCATTGAGTCGCGGATTACGATGCTGTGCTGACTGGTGACAAGTTCACCCATGAGGTCAACTGCTGAACGGTTNGGAAGACCTGTTGGGTCCTTGTAGTTCGCACGCATATGGTTGGCTCCAACGTTTGACGTCATGTAGGCCATGGCGTTTCCACGCTTTCCACGTGGGTCCCATGCTGGTAGATCAAGGCCTTTGCAGTGAGCGGTTAGCCGTGTTGTCGGGTGTCCCGTTTCGTTCTCTATCCATTCACTCATACCGACTGCTCCCGCCGTAAGCGTCCCGAAGAGCGTGCCGTCCCCTGGGGTTGCATGGGCCAAGAGATGAAGGGCCAATGGCGGCAATTCTGGAATTCCAAACCGCCACGGGACAACATCTCCCTCCCTGAACGAACCGAAATCAAAGGGTGCGTGGAAATGGTCCGACCAAGATTCGGGCAACCATCCTCTCTCCGCTGCTTCACAGACAAATGAGAGCGCAGCTCCAGAGGAAATCGTATCCATTCCCAGTCGGTTGCATGCATCGTTTCCATCCATCACATCGAGACTTGAGCCGATGCCAAGGTTGGACCCCAACATCGCGAGGGTCTCGTATTCAGGACGGTCAACGCGATTCATGTGAACTGGCCGGCCGCGAGTCTTCGTTCCATCAATCACCGGGCGGTCAGCGGCCTCACATGCAATCGGGCATGGAGCACAGCACCCCGACTGTTTGGCGTCTGGGAGAGATTCATGCCAGTGTTCTCCTGAAAGTTCATGCGTTGAAAGTTTGACTTGAACGGGAACAGGAGTTGCTCCCTTACGAACTGCTTCTGCCGTTTGGCCACCCTTGCCGCCTCCTGCTTTGAGCGTTGAGAGGTCCGGCATCTGGGCGTCTGTTGATGCGTAATTTGCCGTCGGCATCCGCCCGTTTTCAGCAGCATAGAGTGGCCCCCGACTTGTTCCAAAACTGTAGAAGGGGTCCCCGGATTTCCTTCGTAAGCCCATTTCACTCCGCTGCTTTTTGACAGCATCACCGAGGGAGAATTCGTTTGCATAACGGACCATGGACGACGAATCCGAACTCGCCTTGACGGTGATTGCTTTGAGACGCTTGAACCCGAATGAGGCACCCGTTCCTCCCCGCCCCGCAGCCCGTCTTCCAGCCGTCAATGGCGAAGCAATACGAATTCCGTTTTCACCTGCAGGGCCGATTGAAAGGCACTCTCCGAGTTCGTCAAGGTGTTGCTCAACCTCCCAAGTGGTGAGGCCTAGCAGCGGTTCTGCATCATGGAGAGTCGCGCATTGGTCGTTGATTTCAAGACGCACCCAACCCTCGCTTGCGCCCGTGATAAAGAGGCCGTCCCAGCCAGCTTTCCTAAGATCATGTCCGATGTTGCCCCCAATGTACGTATCAATGAAACACTCTGTAAGAGGTGAACGGGTGACGACGACGGCGCGACCTGATGATCCGATCTTGGAAGCCTGATAGGGGCCTGTCATGAACAACAGTGGGGTCGTCGGATGTGATGCTGCATCCATTCTCCCCGTCACGGGGTGCAGTTGTGCGGTCGCTGAATCGTAATCCGTTGTATCCCATTCAACGAGCAGTTTGGTGGCGAGAGCTTTACCGCCCATTGATGAAATGCACCATTCGTATGGAATGTCTCGCTCCTCGCAAGTTCCTTTGGATAAATCAACCCAAAGGACGCGGCCTGGAAAACCATCAAACCTCCATGGGTGTGCCATGGTGAGAACTTATCTCGGACTCCTAAAAAGACTCCACTTCATTTCGTGGAAATTGAAGGCCGTCACGCTTCGTTTTCAACCGCAATGGTCCCGAGCGCGAAATAGCCAGAACGCCGCAAAGCGAGGGAATCCTCGCTCTTGTCCTCAAGGGCAGGTGGAAACAAAAGGAATCTCAATCCAACGCTGAAACAAACTAAACACGCTGCTAAGATCATGCATAAGAGCAACATTGAGTTGTATTGGGGGTCGGCGCCAGCTGCGACGGCCGAGCGGTCAATGTAGGTGCACAGAATGACGACCAGTCCTAGTGCTCCGATCTGCCAACCGTTTCTCAAAAATGGAATCGGAACCAGAAGCATCAAAAAAAGGTGAACATAATAGAAGTTCATCGATGAAAGATAAGCAGTTAGTTCAACAACCACCCCGCTCACATCCGGATTGTCAATACCCACTGCAGGGACCAATTCTTGTAACCTGCGGAGAATAAAATACAACAGCAGCCAAATGACCAATGACGCTCCCATTTTACGATCCCATGTTCGTTCATCTTTGCGGTCGGGACGAAGATGGAAATACGAAATGAAGAGAAGAATGAATACGCTCAAAATTTATCCAATGTCGTCGAGCAGGTCAAGACCTTCCGCCATAAGATGGAATGATTCCAACGAGTTATAATATTTTTAACGACAAAGCAACAATTCAGTGCTTTTCTCAATCATTTACACGATGATGGGTTGGAGTTAATCCCCTTTCCATTCTACTGGATTAATACATCTAGAACTTCTTATCCGTTGTCTCATCTTAAGCGATGAAATGAAAGCGGCGGTTGTTCTCTCACTCGGGAGGGATTGGAGGGGCATATCCACCAGCAACTGCTTCTTTGACGATGGTCATGTCTGAATCAACCATCATTTGAACCAATTCTTCAAATGAAGTACCAGGTACCCAGCCGAGTTCTTTTTCTGCAAGAGAAGGGTCACCGATCAACAAATCAACTTCAGCCGGGCGGAAGAATTTGGGATTTGTTCGAACACGAACATTGCCGTCTTGGTCAGTAGCGATGGTATCAACACCATCTCCGGACCATATTAGATTCATTCCGACGTGTGAAAAGGCAAGCGTGATCATGTCACGAACACTGTGTGTACGACCGGTGGCAACGACATAATCGCCTGGCTTGTCCTGTTGGAGCATCCGCCATTGCATCTCGACGTAATCGCCGGCGAAACCCCAATCACGCTTTGCATCAACGTTTCCAATCCACAGGCACTCATCAAAGCCTTGAGCGATTCTGGCTGCGGTCATGGTTACTTTCCGAGTCACGAATTCCAGTCCACGCCGTGGGCTTTCGTGATTAAAAAGGATTCCAGTACAAGCGAACATATCGTAAGATTCACGGTAGTTGCGAGTGATTTCAAAGGCGAATACCTTGGCGCATCCATACGGAGAACGTGGATGAAATGGAGTCATCTCCGTTTGAGGTACATCACGGACCTTACCGTATTGTTCAGACGAACCTGCTTGATAAAATCGGCAATTCGGGGCATGCTTCCGAATGGCTTCAAGACAACGGAGTGCCCCTAGACCGGTAATGTCAGCGGTCATCATTGGAGAGCGCCATGATTCGGGAACGAAAGACATGGCTCCGAGGTTGTAAAATTCATCGGGTTGGGTTTGAGCAACCGCGTTGTCAATTGAATTCTGGTCGGCCAAGTCTCCGTTCAACAGATGAAAGTTTTCGTGTTCCATCAAGTGATTGATGAGGCTTCGCCCGGAGGTGGGTTGAGAGACTCGGCGGACCAAACCATGGACGGTGTATCCTTTTTCAAGAAGCAATTCAGCCAGATAAGACCCGTCTTGTCCTGTGAGACCTGTAATCATGGCCGTCTTTCCGCTCATAACCTCCCGTTAGCGGCTCCCTTTTTCAATCGTCGCGTCCCCGGGAAGACCGAAACAAGGGCTAACCCACTAAGAGTGGGAGGGTTTCAAACGGGAGGTAAGGGACTTAAGTTCGATCTGTTTGACGGGTTCATATGGCTTCTTGAACCGATGGAGCAACAACCAAAGACAACGGTACCAGTTTATGTTCTGCACAAAGATTGGAAGGGAAAGCAATCACAGGTAGTAACCCAACTGAGGGTTATTGTTTGAGTCGGTATTCTTGTAAAAATTTGCCTCAGGGAACGACCATCATGACCTGTTTAGCCATAATTCCAAATAGCAGACCATAACAAAGAATTGCATGAGAGTTCATTGGAGTGTCCGCAATATCCCTCGTTTAGAAAAACAAAAGGATGATGGAGATGAAGGATGGTTCACTGGTGAACAATCTCACTCCGCAGGAGTAGCCGATGGCGTTAGTGTCTTTTTGTGCATGAGGATTCGACATGCTTAAGGCGTTTTATTGGCGCCTTAATCTTGGGTTTAAGAAAATCAAATCAAAGCGACTTAGAAAGAAACTCGGCAATAATATCAAAGCCATCATCACGAACAGTGAAAACGGTTTATTCGCAGTTGACCCAGAGGACCTTGAAGTAGGCCAAAAGTTACGTTCAGGTGGATTTGGTATTGAAGAAGTGCAACGACTGAAGAAGTTCATCAACAATAATTCAAAGGTTTTGATTGTTGGAACGCACATTGGCTCTTTAGCAATTCCACTTTCAAAACATTGTAAGGAAGTAACGGCGATTGAAGCGAATCCGAACACCTTTGAATTACTGGAAATAAATCTTCAACTTAACAATGCTAAAAACATAACACCGCACAACATTTTTGCTAATGATTCTCATGAAAAAGTAGAATTTCTACTCAATACAGTAAACTCAGGTGGAAGCAAGAGGAAACCAAAAAAGAGCAGTTTCCTGTATGATTATGACAACCCAGAAATTATTGAATTGGAATCTCACAGACTTGACGATTATTTGCCTGAGCATGATTATGACCTCGTTCTGCTGGATATAGAGGGGTCAGAGTACTTTGCAATGAAAGGTATGGAAGACATTCTATCCCATTGTAAAACATTAGTTGTTGAATTTCTGCCACATCACCTAAAGAATGTTGCAGATATCAACGTTGAAACATTTCTCTCAGTATTACCAGGTCATTTTACCAAATTTAAATTACCAGATCATAACCAAGAACACAACATTTCAGAAGTCAAGGCAGTGCTGCAGAACATGTATGATTCAAACATCGGCGAGGATGGAATAATATTCACTTCTAACTAGAAATTAATTCTACGCTAACGGCTCAACATTATAGCAACCACCCCTCTCACATAACACATGGCTAACCTTCAAAGAAAGCGCCTTTTGCTTGTGAAAGGCTCTTTTGAGCACTTCGGTGGAGGGGAAAGAGATTTGATCAATAATCTCGAAGCCTGGTCAAAATATTTTGACTTGAGTGTTGCAACATTACATCCCAATAAAGAACTCGTAGAGAAATCAAATGAATTGAACATACCGCTCTTTTCTCCGGTAAGTAATTGGTCTTATTCGCGCGGAATATTTTCAGAAATATTTGCAAGGTCATCTCGAAATGCATCTAAAAAATGGTACTCTATGCTTTCTTTAACAAAACAAGGAGTTGGCTTGAATACATTGTTTTCTAACATTGATGCAGTCAACATAACAACTGGAATGGCCTCATTAGAACTCCTTCCACTGATACCTAACAACATCCCCATTCATACACTCATGCATGAACCAAACCGTGGTTTACACAGCAACGACCTCCACTTTGACGTCGATGGAACACCCAAACAAAATCTCAAATTGACAAATTTCCTGTTGTCAAAACAAAGAAAGATCGATGAAAAATTAGTAACACTCGCTTCCAAGAGAGGGAAGATTAGTGGTAATTCGAAAAACACATGCGACCGGATCAAACAAGTTTATGATGTCGAATCTAACTTTATTTATCCCAGTATAAATCCAAATCTTTGGCCGATTAAACCAACCAAAGACGAAGACTGGGGGTCTGTTAAAAAGGAATTTGGTCTTATCAAAAACAAGTATGTCATCACCATTGGCCATGCTATTTTTGCGAAAGGCCTATGGGAAACCATCACAAAACTAGGCAGTTCTAATTTACAAATTGTTCAAATCGGCGGTGGGGTTAATGAAAAACACAAGGAGCACGCTAGAAAAAATAACGTCGAATTAAAAGCTCTGCCCAGAGTATCACAAGCGACCATTAGAGCATTGATGAGAAACGCTAAGGCAATGGTGAGTCATGCTATCAACGAACCGTTTGGTTTAACTCCACCAGAGGCATATTTTGTCGATTGCCCAGTTATCGTTTCGAATCAAGGAGGATTTAGAGAAACTGTTGTTGATGGAAAAACAGGACGCTTAATGGATGAAGGAGATGATTGGATTGCAGCAATCGATGAAGGGCATAAAAACAGAAAGGAATGGTCTAAGGCTGGCCGAGAACACATTCAAAAAATCGATCTAACGCCTGAAACGCAGGCAAGAAAAGTATTCGAATCCTTCACTTGGCATTTTGAAGAGGAATAATCACAACATGTTTTGAACCATGCTCTTCAATCCAGAGTAAATCAACACAACTGGCAACAGTGGTTTTATTCCTCTTTCATTAACGATTTAAACACCATCATTCAAACCGATGAGTCCACCAAGCAAGACAACAAACACAAAGTATGTCAAAACCCTCAAATTGAAGCCATGGCCGTGGAGTACTCGCGTTAATGGTTGGTGAAGATGGCTTCCAATGCACGATGACGCCCGTTGAACCTGTTGGGCTTTTCAGAAGAGATGATGGAGGGGCTTCGAAGTGTGCGAAAACTTCACTGGAGGATGGAACCTTGCGCGAGCGTTGCGCAAAGGCTGGACGGTTATATGTGGAGGAGAACTTTGTACTGCCCGTTCAAATCACAGCATTGGAACGTCTGTTATCCGATTCGTGATTTATTCATAAAGTGTGACGGGATTAAAAGTTCATGAACCTCGAAACCCCAGACAAAAAGCTGCTTGTTGTCGGAGCCGGTGGCATTGGTGCAAGCCTCTTGGAAAACTTGATTCCGGCCCTAATCAGAGTCGCTCTTCCGTGCTCTGTGACCGTCATGGATGCAGACACTGTAGAACCCACCAACCTCGGCCATCAACGCTACAGTTTGACCGATGTAGGTCATCATAAAGTCACTCAGTTGGCTCAGCGCCTGGATTCAGAGCATGTGAGCGTTGTCGGACTTCCGGAGAATTTGCGGCAGTCCAAGCAACTCGAAGGTTATGATTTGGTCGTGGTTTGTGTTGACAGGCCAGAACCTCGTCGCTTGGTCCACAGTCTTGACATTCCTTGGATTGATTTGCGTTGTTCTGGAGACGGATGGGTAGCTCTCACATCCCAAAGTTCACGAGGATTGGTCCAAGAAATGACACCGGACCACGAACCAAAGAGTTGCCAGGTCGATGGTGCATTGGAATCTGGGAACCTTGAATTCGGATTTGCAGTTGCTGCCGCCATTGGTTCTCAATGGGCCATTCAAGAATTGCGAGGAAGACCATCGCCCACCCAAACCATGGGCAGCATCACTTACGGTGCTCTTTCTTTCCCGGAGGTGAAGGCATGATGGTCGAACTTCCGGAATTCGCCCAAACGGGTTTGGATGAAGCGACATGGGATGAAGCCTGCCTCGCGGCGAGTGAACGACAGGTCGAAAACTCTCAACTTCTCTTGGCTCAAGAGACCTTAGCTGCTCACAGTCGTTGGGACGGAGTGTACATCTTGTCTGTTCTTGCAGGCTTGGAAACCTCCGTTCTCATCGACGCTGAAAACAACATATACATCGATTGGGGAACGGCTGGACAAGTCACCCTTCAACCACCAGTTGGGGCGAAAAGTCCGTTCAAATTGTGGGTTCACACCCATCCTGATTTCGCCGCATATTGGAGCACGACCGACACCAACAGCCTTTCTCTGGGCACCATGATTTTGGAAACCGCCATGGTATTGGGTGAACCTGGCCCTAAGTTCACAAGCAATTCTACCTTCAATAAGCAACTGAAGGCTCCCTTCATTTCCGCCGAAGGTCCTCTTTCAAATTGGACCAATGAAGAACCAACTCCCTGGTATTCATGGTACCAAAGCAACAACATTGCGGTGGAGGTGGATGCATGAGTGCTCGGCGACCAAAAGACGAAGAAGAATTTGTAAAAGCGCTTCTTGCTATTGAGGAAGGTCGAGGAAAAAGCATCGCCGAAGTCATCGAAGAAATCAGTGGTTCTGCGCCATCCGGAGAAACCATAGAAGCCGTTCGTAATCGGTTGCAACTCGCTCAGGAAAATGGTGAATCCGTTGACATCGCAGCGATCGTTGAGTCCCTCAACAGTCTGATGTCAAAGTGGGTTTAGTTTCACTCGTTGTTGTACGTCGCTCTACGGTTCTCGATAAGTGCAGACAAGCCTTCTAGCGCATCTTTCGTCGAGAAAATCGTGTCCAACCCGTCCAGTTCCATCTGCAAACCGTCACCCAGAGAGGTTGATGCTGTGGCATTGATGAGGTCGCTGGCCATCCTCAACCCAATGGGAGCTGTAAAGGACAAACTCTTGATTTGACGCAAAACCGTCTTGTCTTCTGCCTCGAACCCTTCCGGGCAAGCTCCATTCATGAGAGCAGCCATGTTGGCATCTGAGTAAAACGAAGATGCAAATTGAGCGACCTTAGAGTCAGGGTTTGACGGTTGCCCGGGATATTTGTTGGCTGGCTTTCCTTCCGATGCGATGGTTGCTACGCAAGAGTCAACGCTGGCAACGTCCACGAGGTGGGTAATCAAGCCGAGATCTTTTGCCGTTTGAGCGTTCATGAAGTTTCCAGCCAATACAGCCCAGCGGGCTGCAGGGATACCACAGATTCGTGCCGGTCGTTGTGAACCGCCGAGTCCAGGGTAGATTCCAATGGAAGTTTCAGGGAAGCGGAATTGCGTCCTACGTGTACCGATCCGGTAATCGCAAGCAAGCGCAAGTTCCAATCCTCCGCCAAGAGCGAGGCCGGTCGTGAGGGCTACCGTTGTCTTGGGAGAGGTCTCAAGCATGTCAAGCATGGTGTGGCCATCTGCGGTGAAATCGTAAATTTCTGGGATTGCACCTGCACGGATTTTGTCAACAAAGAATTTGACATCAGCTCCCGCAACAAATGCCTTTCCGGCTCCATCGAGGACAACGGTATGAACGGAATCGTCGGAGTTTGCCGCAGATACCGCGGCGGTGAGTTGCTCAACAACAGTGACATTGAGTGCGTTCATGGCTTCGGGCCGGTTGATGGTGATGGTTGCGACACCGTCTGAAACGATGGAATCAACGTAGGAGAAATCCCAGTCGTTCCCGCCTTGTTGAGTGAAGAACGCAGGAACGCTCCAGCCCTCTCCAGCCATGTCAGCGTACTTGACGGCCATCCGATGTGCTTCAGCGACCCCGATTTTATTCATCAATTCAAAAGGCCCACGAGCCCAGCGGAGTCCAACCTTTGCACCGCGGTCTACGTCTTCCATGCTGCAAATATCTTCGTCCACGATTTGTGCCGCGACACCAAATACAACGCCGAGCAGGCGTTCTGAAACTGCAGTGTATTGATCTTCCGAATGTTCATCATCACCGGACACGTCCCAGTGCGCATTTGCTTCAATCAAGTCTCGAAGGTTTTGAGCACCGGTGTAACGAGGGGTTTTGAGTTGCTCAGCGAGATAGTCCGTAGAGTGCAGTGCAATTGGGGGGCCTGTGAGGTTCATCAGACCGAAGGGGCCAAGCCCGATTCGGAATGCTTTGCAAGCGATGGCATCAATTTGAGCCGCAGTTGCTGCGCCTTCTTCCAATAACAAACATGCTTCATTCAGCCATGGGACGAAAAATCGGTTGACGACGAATCCGGGTCGGTCTGCACAAACGATGACGACCTTGCCCAGCATTTTGCAATACTGTACGACTTTGTCAATGGTCTCTTGGCTTGATGATTGAGCCGGGATCACTTCAACCAAACGATTCTTGGCGGGGTGATAGAAGAAATGAAGGCCAACAAAGCGGTCAGGGCGTCCGGTCGCTTGTGCAAGAGCATTGACTGATAGGGAAGACGTGTTGGATGCGAGGATGGTGTCTGGTCCGCAGACTTCGTCAAGTGTGGAAAACACTGCTGTCTTCACGTCAAAATCTTCGAACACTGCCTCGATCACCAAGTCGGTATTGGCTGCCGTTTCCTCAACTCCGATAACACCGGTTATGCGGCCCTGAATATCTTCAACTTGTTGCGGTGAGAAGATTCTTCGTTCAACCGCCTCCGAGAGGAAATTCGTTATGATGGACTGGCCCCGTTCAACCCATTGTGCTTCGCGGTCCACCATTTGAACATCAAATTCTTCTTGAGCACTTTTCTGGGCAATTCCCGACCCCATGTTTCCTGCGCCGACGACGGCTACGCGCTGAATAGGTTGCATGTTACTGCGCAATCAAACGATGCTCATGAAGCATACGGATGGTTCACGATGACGAAATCTCAGTCCAAGCATGGCTCATATCGCTGTGGAAACGCTCTGGAGACAGAAATTCAACGTGTTTGATAAGAGCCTGGACAGGTTCCCGATCTGCCCCGTTTCGAGCCGACCAGCTTGAATGAACCTCTTGAATTGCTTGACGCCAAGCATCTTCGTCTTCAGCACCAAGGCAGTGTCCGTCCGGCATCAATTCATTGTGTGCAGGTCGGTCAGATGCAAGAACAGGTTGGCCTGCCGCCATTGATTCAACGGGAGGGTAGCCAAATCCTTCAGCTCCCGAGGGAAACAGTAGAGCCTCGGTATGCCATCGGTAATGATTGAGGGTACCGTCGCTTATCTCGCCGCCAACATGAGTCCAAGGAACCCCGTGCTGAGTTGCATATTCACTGGCGGTGACACCCCCATAGGGGCATGAATCGCCTCCAATATGGTGAATCATCAACGATTGAAGAAGTTCTTCAGGCAGTTGACTGAGCATCCTGATGAGGAATTTCAAACGCTTTCTAGGGGCGTGACTTCCCACAACCAAGAGGTTGCAGGTTGTTGATGAAAGACCACTTGGGGCTGAAGGGAGTGGAAGCGTTGGAGCAAATTTAGCTGTGTCCAATCCATAGGGGATGCGGTAAAGGGGTATGTTGGGGAAGTGCTTTCGACACAACGACTCGGTTGCTTGCGTGTTACAGATGATGCCGTTCGCTCGGCTTATTCCTTTCATCAGGCGCTTCAAATCCGAGCGGCGGTACCAGGGTGGACGTTGTTCACCCACCTCAATACGTTCTCCATTGAGGGCAATCGTCTCTGGAAAGAGATGGAAGAAATCATGGATATAAACGACAACTGGCGCAGGTGATCGCTTCGGAATAAGATGCGCCTGTTCTTGGTCTGCGACATGAATCAAGTCGACTGAACTGGCTTTGTGCAAGCGGCGGATTGTTTGCAGCACCTGCTTTGGATGGCCAAACCAGCGTTTCAAAAGACGCCGCAATCCAGAAGCCCCTACAGCCAAAGTGTACTCTTCAATACCTGCGCTTTCCCACCCTGTAATTTGTTCGGCTTCCAACGAGGTTCTCAGGTCGTGAAAGGCTCCTCCGAGTCCGGAATACCGTGAGAGGGTTCCTCCGCGAACAAGCAACACGCGCCGCCGAGGGTGCGCGTTCTTGTCTTGAGCCATGAACTGCGGAAGGCGCTGGACTTCTTCAAAGAACCACCCTGAGGGCTCCTTGGGGTTTGCTTCTTGGGAGAAGAATGTACATTGGGTGTGGAAAAGAAATCAAGTAGTGGTGACGCTCGCGAACGGTTGAAGCCCATGCCGACCCCACCAATGAAAATTCCAGCTGATGCGTTTGAAGCCCTTCAAAGCAACATTGAGGGCACGCTCAACAACGGTAAAATCATCCGTTCAACCCTGGCGAATTACTCTAACCAAGGGCCCTATAACGCAGACTGGGAAGTGGAGGCAGCAGTTGAAGCACTCCATGTCTTCGGCTCCCGTTGGACCATTGAAATTCTCGCAACATTGTACATTACCGGCCCTCGCCGCTTCAATGAAATGAAGAACATGCTCAGCGGAATTTCTAGCCGAACTCTCTCCGATAAGTTGCGGTTCCTTGCAGAGGAAGGCTTGGTCTTGCGCCTGGTCAGCGAAGGTCCGCCTGTCAAAGTCAATTACGAACTCAGTCAGCACGGCTTGACCTGCGGCAGACTTCTCTCACCTATGGTGGCCCACTTGAAAGTAAAGATGGGCTCTGTCCAATCTGAATGACGTTAGGGCTCAACACGGCTTTGCTGTACAACACGCCCGTCTTGAAGATTGAACGCTGTAAGGACTGCAGGCATTCCTTGCTTTGCGTGATACAAACACGTATCGAGGCCGATGGCTGCGGGTCGGGCATTGTTCAAGCAAACTTCACTCCGCCAAACCTTGCCCCATGATTGCTCACCGTGTCCTGGAAGACTTGCCGTTGGAGTATGACCAAACACCACGGTTCGCTGATGGTCAACAGGTTCCGAGACCTCATGAAATTCCTTTCGTATCCACAAATATTCATCTTCTGTTTGCTCATCAAGCGGGAGATTTGGTTTATACCCCGCATGAACCAGTCGCCATTCCTTCAGGACAATATGGAGAGGGAGGGTTTCAATCCATTCGTTATCATCCTTGATTTGCTTCTTCATTGCTTGATGGTCAGGTTGGGTTAATACATTGTTAAATGCATTAAGATACGAAAGAACGGTTGTGTCTCCGCCGTTCTTGATCCAAACCAACAGGTCTATGTTCGGGTCTTGGAGCCCCTCAAGAGAGAAGTTTTCAGCCATCATGGCCTCATGATTTCCTTTGACGCAGAAGATTTGTTCATTCGTTCGTGCAGTGTGGACAACTCCGTATGAGTTTGGACCTCGGTCAATAAGGTCGCCGAGTAAAACCACTCGGTCGTTTCCCCCAAGATTCAACTCGTCAATGAGAGAAATAAAACTTTGATAGAATCCATGAATATCTCCGATGACCCACACGTTTGCGCCATCGTCCAATGCTGTTTGCAACTGCATTTCAATCGCTTCATTCCTCTTGTAATCCATCATAAAAACCCACCATAATATCACTCCTTCAAGAGTATATTAACACCTTAATCGTCGGTTGCAATTGCGACTCAAATCAGCGATGGTTTAAGGAAGGAGAAGACAAACCTCACCTCATGCCTCTTCTCTCCCAATGGGTACGGCAGCGACCATGGTTGGCTGCTGGCTTGGCCGGAGCAGCCAGCAGTGTTGCTGGCCTTGCTGGAGGGGTAGCGGCTGCTGCCGGCGCAGTTGGAGCCATGACAATGGGGGGCATCCGAACCAAAGCAACCCACCACGAACACCCCTTGCGGCGAAGAATTTTGTCAACCTTGGAGGCGCACCCCGGCTTGTGCTATCGTGAATTGCAAACTGCAATGAGTACCGCCAATGGAACCCTGAGGCATCATCTTGATGTTCTGCAAACCCGCAAGTCGGTCACGATTCTCCCAGTGAACGGACGAACATGCTATTTTGCAGGAGCACCAAGTCAGATTGAAGTTCTCCGTAGCACAGTGATCGGGGAAGAGAGAATGGCACAAAGTCTCCCGATTGGCCTTTCCCTTGTACAACGCTTAATCCTAGAGAACATCGAACGGGAGGGCGTTCCTCGGTCGCAAGCCGAGCTTGCTCGGCGCCTTGGAAGAACTCGAGCTACCGTGCACAGCGCTGTAAAGGTACTACGACGCCGAGGGATTTTACGCGATGACAAAATTGAACTCATGCCCCATATTGACCTTGACATGTGCTGGCAGCCGCACGGTAGCGTGGATTACGAATGGAAGGACGAACGAAGGACGGCGTGACCGCTGCTTTGAATTCCTTTTGAAATCTATCGCTTGAGCGGCATTTACTGCATAGACTTCAAAGGCTCTCGCCATTGGCTTCCCTTCGGTTGTCTACATGTTCTCGGTACGAATGGTCGAACTTCCCCTACCCTCGACCGACCGCGAAGTTGATGCGCTCGTTGAATGGATTACCGACACGCTTTGTCTGGTCCGAAAACGAGGCGATGCAATGGCTGACAACGGCAGAGCTGGGCCGGTCCACCGACTGTTGCGCGACCATTTGTTTGGTCAACCCAACACCGCTTGGGACGCTCAAATGTTGGCTGATGAACTCGCCTTGATGCCGGCATCGCTCAACCATCACCTCACACGGCTTGTAGAGAGTGGAATCGTAGGCTATACCAACGAAGGGAAAGGATGGCGTCGTTATTTCTTAAGAGGTGGTTCATTGAGCAATGCAGTGGCCTTTTTCCAACAAAATTGTTCGCTCGTCCTCCATCAACGAATGGCCGCTTTGGAACCGTATTGGAAGCGAACAGGTGAGCCGATGGAAGTGGAGCTTCCCGAACCTGAACATGCTTCATTCATGCTTGGCCTAACCGACCATCGACCAATACCGAACGATTCCAACGGAACCGTACTTTCACATTGGATGAGTGACTTTGGGATGCTCGGTGAGCGTCCAGGCCAAGAGATCGTAGCGGACTCGTTATCCGTTCGCTTGATGACAACGCTGTTGGAACGAGACCTCCCCCTCTCACTTGACGAAGCCGTTGAATCTCATGGAGGACAAAAGGCACGCATAGGACGGATTTTAGACCGTTTCAGAGCGTCGGGCATGGTAGAGAGGGTTGCCCGAACCGACCGGTTAAGCGTCGCATTATGGACGGCAATGACCACACAATATCAACGCCGAGGAGAGGATTGGATGTTGAGAAAAGGCGGATTCCAACGTTTGCTTAACAACAAACAGCAGAACAACCTACTGGATTCATTGAAGAAAGGAAACCTCAATGTTGATGACGTTGGAACGCATTTAAACACCATGGAGGCACGAGACCAAATGCTTCTTCTGAACCTACTCGGCGGTCGTCTTCCGATGGGATACCGACTCTCAGGGCCCTCTCCCCAAGCCATACAACGACGCGTTCAGGAACGGATGGACCGGGTGCTTCGGAGGATGGTTCGAGTCGCCAACTTACTCGATGAAGCCCTTGAAACCTCAAGAGTTGAGGGGAATCCATGACCGAGCACATCCAACCCGCCCCTGGGCCTTGGGAAGGTGACGCTCGTCCACTTTTTCTGGCACCGATGTCAGGAGTTTCAGATCTACCGTTCCGGTTGCTGTCAAAGGAATGCGGTGCGGACGTGACCATCACGGAGTTTACAAATTCCACGGCCCTCACCCGAGAAGCCGCCACATCATGGCGTCGCATGGAAACCCACGATACCGAAGTCCCCTTTATTCCTCAAATCTTTGGAGGCGACCCCGGAGACATGGCGACTGCGGCTGAAATGCTTGCACCAAGTGCTGACATCATCGACCTCAACTTTGGTTGCCCTGCTCCAAAGGTGACCAATATTTGTGCGGGGGCCGCCCTCATGGGCGAACCAGAACGGTTGGTTGGGATGGTGGATAATATCGTTGAACGTGTAGATACTCCGGTGACGGCTAAAATGCGTCTTGGAACCGGCAGCGGTCATAACAACGCGACGGAACTGTGCAAGCGTTTGGAGGAGGTAGGAACTCAGCGCCTCTGCATCCACGGACGAACCCTTCGCCAGAGGTATACAGGTGTTGCAGACTGGACTTCAATCAAACAAGCAGTGGAGGCAGTGGAGGTCCCGGTCATTGCGAACGGTGACGTTGTAGATGCCGCTTCGGCTGCAGCATGCCTGGAGCAAACGGGTGCTGCAGGACTCATGGTTGGCCGAGGTGCAATCGGACGCCCGTCTGTATTTGCCGACATCAAAGTGGGACTCGGATGGATGAAGGAGGAGGATTTGCCTTGGATTGCCTCCAATGAGGGATGGTATGAATTGGATGATGTCCAGCAATCGTTTGCATCACGAAGATGGTGCTGGGACCGCTACATCGATTTGTGTGAGGAAACCGTCGGCATTCAAGCTCGTTGGATGAAGCGTCATGCGATTGCTTTCACCAAAGGGTTGCCCAATGCAAAGAAGGTCAGGAACATCATGCACGAACAAAATACGCCCAAAGCAATGGCTGATGCGATAAGCACGTACTTGGCTAACGGAGTGTAACACTCAGAAGGTGGATTCCCAGTCTTCAAGGTCGTTGGCTTCTGCCCACGCCTCATCGGTGGTTTCTCCACGAACCTTGAGGACTTCACGGGCGAGGAGCCAGTAAATCAAAGCGAGTGAGCGACGACCCTTGTTGTTCGCTGGAAGAGCGATATCAACGTTTCGAAGGTGGTTGTTTGCATCAACAATACCGACGATTGGAAGGCCGGTAGCAACTGCTTCACGAAGTGCTTGCTGGTCTGCAGCAGGGTCAGTAACGAACAAGACATCCGGTTCAAGGTAGGAGCGGAGAGCAGGGTTGGTCAAGGATCCTGGAATAAAACGGCCAACGGCTGAGTGGGCGCCAACTGCCTCTGCAAATTTACGAGCAGGGCGTTGTCCGTATTGGCGGGCGCTGACAATCATAATCGAAGGGGCATCAAAGGTGTTGAGGAAGGCTGCAATGGACCGGATACGGGCGTCGGTGATGTGAATATCAAGAAGGTAAAGACCGTCTTCACGGACTCGGTCGATGAAGCGACCCATATCGGCACTCTTCTGTTGAGTTCCGATGTTGACGGCGCTCTCCTCATAGGCTTCGGCGGAGACTAGCAAACTTCCTTCATCGGACATAATAGACCACAGTAAGCCGCCCACAGACCCCCTGTATTAAACCGCTTCGTCCCAAAAGTGTTCACCGACCTTAGGGTTTTTGAAGGAATCAAGGAGGGAAAAGGTATCAAAAAGAGAACACAGCACGGCATCGTATGGGGGACGAGGGCAAGGAAATGTCAGCGGCTCACGAACCCACAGACCCGAACGCCACCGTTGACGCTGAAGGCTACTGGAAAAGGGAGAATGGAGATTGTTTGCCGGTCAGTGCGAGCGACCTGGAACGTTACACCTATTGCCCACTGTCTTGGTCTCTAGCAGCACATGGCCATGCTGGCCAAGGTGAAGAAATTATCAAGGGACAGGAACGTCACAAAGCGATTCACCACATCTACTCAGAATACCAACACCTGCGAATTCAAACAAAACGCAACTTGCTCATATGGCAGTGGTGGTACGCCATCGTACTCTTATTCGTTGTTGATGCTGTCTTGTTTCGAGGATTCAGCAGCTCAAATTTTGATACCGATGAATTTTCTAAATTGCTCGCAACTTGGGCGTTGTCTTGTCTTGTGGTAGGAATCAGTGCACTGCTCCTCCCTTGGCGGAAGTTCATTGGGATGGAGATTTATCAAGATTCCAACATCCACTTCAGTACCGAGAATAAAGCTGTGGTTGAACCTTATTTTGAACCAAGAGACTTCAAAGGTGGATGGTTCGAAGGTGGGCGTATTGAAGTGGCCTTCTTTATGGCCGCTATCGTCATGGCGCTTCACTCCATTGCACTTCGCTTTGCAAGCGATAAAGAGCAGGCTGCCTATGTTTTTGCCTTCATCGCCATCTGTTGGACGCTCATGGCCTCTATCCAACTGCAGAGAGCCCTAGTAGCCAACAGTAAATCCTTGGACTTAGCAGACGAAAACAACATCGCCACCGGGACCGAGGTCGCATATTCTGACGATGAATCAACCAGTGATTTGCTTGTTGATGGGAAGACTGGACTTAGAGGCCGGCCCGACCAAATCGTCATTATTGATGGCGAATTTATTCCTGTAGAGCAAAAAACCGGAAAGGTACCTAAGCGCCCCCATGATTCTCATTCAATGCAAGTACTGGCCTATGCCCATCTCATTGAGACCACGACGGGACGGGCCCCTCCCTACGGCATCCTTAGATACGGAGAAGAGGATTTGCATGTTATCGATTGGAATGCAAAAACAAAGGTTTCTCTCTTTGAGCGGATCAAGACCATNCAACAAGTTATGGCCCAAGGTGGGGCTGCTCGAAATCATAATCGGCCCGGAAAATGTAAGAATTGTTCGCGCCGCTATGCGTGTCCCGACCCGTTGGACCCGTGATGAACAGCGCCCTGAATTGTCCCTTAGGATTGATAATTGTTGACACAATTGAACAGTTCCCTGAGTGCCGGCTGTGCAGGAAAAATCTCCTGATTGATCTGACCAGCAGCCTTTCGGGCAAAAGAAGCAATATAGTTCAATCTTGAGCCTTTCGTATGGAAATTGTACCGTTGGGGAAAAAAGACATCTCGGCGGTGTGGGAAATCAATCAACAAGGCCTACCAGGGACCGGAGAGGTCACCCATCAAGAAGTGGAAGCTTTGCTTGAATTGGCTTCATTTGCAGTCGGTATCTTTGATTTGGAAGAACTGCTTGGTTTTGTGATTTGCATGCCCCCAGGAACACAATATGCCAGTTTGAATTATTCTTGGTTCAACGAACGTTACGATTCGTTCGTTTATGTGGACCGTATTGCAGTCTCAGAGCAGCACAGAAACAAGAGCATAGGGGCACATCTGTACGACTTCGTTGTAGAGGCTGCCATGAACATCAATGCCCCAGTCGCAGCAGAAGTGAGCCTAAAGCCTCCCAACCCTGGTTCAATGCGATTTCATTCAAGGTTTCAGTTTGAAGAGGTTGGAGTACTTCATCACGATTCCAAATCGGTTACCATGTTAATGCGATCAGCTGATTCGTGAGACCTTCACCAAGCCGAATCACGAGCACTCTTCGACAAGAGGGTATTGCATGCAGGTGTTGGTCACGGTGACGAGAATGTTGAAGTTATCTTGAATCGTTCCAAGGGTGCTTTCTCCCCATCCACGGGCTTTGACGTCAAGCTCCCATTCTCCGTATGCAAACCTCGGGTTTGGCGAGAGCCGCTCTTCAAGTGGAGAGGAGTCTTCACTCACGTCTTGTTCCCATACAATGTTTCCATCAGCATCAGTTAGAGTCGCACGGACATAGCGGGTGGTATTGTCCGATGGAAGGGTATCGGAAAACGAAAAACTCGCCTTGAAGTAAATACGAACCTCTGTCGTAGAGCCATCAACGAGGAATGTGGACCGGTTGGTGAATTCCTGAAAACTCACGTTGGTGAAGGTATGGGCTACCTCAACCTTGGTATAATCCAGACTTTCATACGCCTCAGGCCTCAAATTCTCCACGGTTTCTCTTGCCGCAATCAGACTCAAGCATCCGGACATTGAACAAAGCAGGGCTGTTAACAACAACGCCATTACCCTACCTTGCTGCCTCATCATGCCTACCGAAGATGATGGCCCCTATCAAATCCGCGACCGAGTGTTTCCGCTGAGTTCAAGTGGATGAAGCCCAAGCGCCCGATGTCTGAATGAAGCGAGCACAAGGCCGAGCTACGGCGATGACGAACCCTATGAACGCTGACAGACGCTCAACCAAACCGTGCTCCACAGGTCCCACATTCATCGGCTTCCGGAGGTAGGTCTGCGCCACAAGCACCGCATTCGGCAGACGGGTCAGAAACCTCTTTTTCAGTTTCATCCTTCTTGCGTTGACGTGCACTTCGGCGACGAACAGGTTTGCGTGCTTTCGCATCTTCTCGCTGTTCCTCAGCGGTCTTGGTCGATCCGGATAGAGGGAGATCATCATCATCAAAGGAGAAGTTAGCCGTAGCTTCAACCACTTCATTCCCCGCAAGGGCGGAATCGGTGAGCGTCATGCCGACCGTAACCTTCTCACCAGGCAGAACGCCTTCTTCTCCGGTGATTTCGAACAAGCGCTCGCGGATGCTAGCATCCGACGCACTCAATTCCCCATCGTCCGCGTCCAATGAACGCAATTCACCCTTGGAAGCAAGGATGGCCTCGAGGTCGTGGTCAGGCGATTCGTCCCGAGACGATTTGAGTGTTGTGACGACTTGAGATTTGTACTCTTCAACCTCGTCGTCTGTCATTTCTTCGAGAGCAACTTCGTCCGCATGGCGACGGTCATATGCCGCCTCAACCTCAGCCTCGGCAGCCTCAATATTCGCATCCCATTCTTCCTCGAGGTGTTCTTCATCAAATCCGAATTCCTTGACCGTCTCAGCAAAGTTCTGAGTTCCAGTAACGATCCTGTCTTCATCTTCTTCCTCAGGTAGGGCAACGGTTTCCTTGACGGTTTCCTTTCGCTCTTTGCGTTGCCGTTGTTCAAAGAAGGACGAAACATCTTGTTCTGCACCACAGTATGCACAATTGTCCAGCAAGTCAGGAATTGATTCGCCGCATTCATGACAGTCGTGGAACTGGCTTCGAGCCTTCTTGAGATTAAAGGAGCAGTGTGGACAGCGATCTTCTGTTCCTTCCAGCTCTCCGTCACAGGCAGGGCAGTAATCAAAGATGTCCCGCTCAACTTCTTCCTCACGCTCACGGGTAAGAAGTACGGCAGCAACCAAAACTCCAACGAGAATGAGCGCTCCAATTCCAAACAGGGTCATGGTTCCTGCATCTGAGGAGGCCGAATCGTCTGCGGTGTCGGCTGCAGCCATGGTTGCAAAGGACATGGTGAAGAGGTCAGCAATACTGGTTTCTTCTGGAATAAAGCGAACGGTAGTCATCGCTGCTGTTGCTGTGAATGTACACGAAAGCGACACGCGATCTCCTCGCACAGCAACCGTCGTCGCCACCGTGGAGAGGATGTTTCCTGACCCATCATCACATGAGAAATTAGCGCTACCTGTTTCTTTGCTCGTCATGTTGATTGAAAGGGTATATTCGGCGCCGTCTTGAAGTGGGCTTGCAGCAGGTGCATTATCAGCATCTACAACGCTCAAAGAAGCGTATTCCCAGCTCAATTTCAATTTTGATTCGACCTGTGCAGAGGTTGAAAACTTTGAATTCTGCTTGTTGTCGTCCCAACTGCCCACTGCAGCAACCCAATTGCCGCTGAACAATGCTTCGTGCTCTCCCAGGTTGGTTGGTAGACTGACGTTCCATGTGAGAATCTCTCCATCGGCGAGGGTGATTTGTGGCGATTGGCCGTTAATCCCGTCGAAGGTGTATTCGATGTACCCTCTTACCGCCTTATCGCCAGTGTTGGTCACCGTGATGCGCCATTCAACATCATCGCCCGACTGAACGGTGCACGCAGTGCATAGAGGCGGGTCGACGTTCACGTCTGGAATCGGAGAAATGGTGAGCATACCCGAGGCTTCGTCGTTATCGGTGGACTCTTGTTCAAAACCTGATTCTCCAAATGGATTAATTCGCGCTGTGACCACGTGATCACCATCAGGGAGTGAACCGATAGTGGACGAATTGAGTTCAGCCGAGAACGCTTGTTCCGCATAGCCAGTTCCTATGATTTGAACGGTAAACGGAGCGCCCATGACAACACCGCCAAGCGGGTTGTTGATTTCAAGAACCATTGGGATGTTTGCAGGCCCGGTGCCATTGGTACGGACGATGGTCCCGGACACCATCCAAGGTCCTTCGAGGGCTTCAGGGTCACTTTCAACCGTCAGACCGTCTTTGAACGATAGGTCCATTCTGCTTGAGACGACCAATTGAACGGTTTCTGTTTTTCCAGTTTCGGACGCTTCATATATTGAATTGTCAATATCCGGTGTTGCCTCAATCAAGTGAATGCCGCTGCTTGGAGCGATTATTGTTGTGTTAACCCAAGCAGAGGACCCAGCGGTCAGGGCTGGGGTGGAAAGTATAATATCTGCGGATTCTGGAACGCTGAGCAACAGATTACTGCCTGCCGCATCAACCGTACCTGAATTCAATACAAGAGCCGAAAAATCAATGACATCTCCAGAATAAACCGGTTGTGACTGGTCAACTGAAGCGGAATCAACCCGAAGATTGGGCAGACCCTGTACCGTGAACTCTTCGTTAAATTGGACCGGTGTGTCGCCTCCAGCACTGAATTCAAACCAAACCTTTTGCACGCCTTCTGTCAATCCGTTCCACGTAGCATTTACCGTTGTAAATTCTCCACCAGTAATGGTAATTTCATCTTGAAGAAGACGGTTTTGAAGGGAAATGGAGTTCTTGTAAAACGCAACCTGTACGTTGAACGCAACGCTTTGAGCACTGTTGTACAGGCCGACTTCGATGTCAACTGAACCCCCCATGACTGGGTTTTGTGGAGTCAGTGAAAGTTGAGTCGCAGACGATTGAACTCCTCCGCTATCACCGGCTTGAACGGAGAGCGGAATTAAACCGACCAATAACAAGGCTACGATGATGGCGGCCTTCGGCGTTCTCTGCATGGATAACTCTTGCACATGCAAAGCACTTGAACCCATCTCTTCTTGACCCGTTTAAGCGCAGTGCTTCTTCACAGAATATGAATGCGGGAGGGTGTATGAAAGTCGGAAAGGGTGAAGGAACGCAAAATCGGAGGGGAGGATTGAAGGACAATCGCACCTGTCGTGAATGCATGGGACGGAGTTATGTGGGCATCTTGCTTGTGCTAACCCTCCTCGCTGGGACTGTCCCATTGCCGCAGCAAGGAGAAACCATGCTCCTCAATGACGCCATTGCGCCCCTTGAAAGCGGTACATCGAGTCTTTCAATCGCCTTCTCAAACGGACCATCGCAAGACGACGAGATCACTGGGCTCCAAACGCTGACCTTCAGTTTGACTGGAACGGGTACGCTGGATTCTCTTTTGCTCGAAATTACCGATGATGATACCTCGATATCTCAACCTGATTGGAGTACTGTGATTAATTTGACCGAGACCCCTTGGATGTACCCGTTTGACAGCACCGATTACACCAACGGAAGTTACACGTTACGGGCAACGGGCTGGGACAGTGATGCAGAAGCCAATACGACCACTCTATCCGGCTCGTTCAATATCACAAATCAAGTTCCCGTGATTACCATCTTTACCGCTCTCAACCCAGATGCGGGTGGCGGCACTTCGATCAGTGACCGTGCGTGGTTCAACATCCCAAGCCAAGGAACCATTGCTTTCCGTTGGGGTGCAAACGATGACGACTTGAAACAAGCAACACTCACGACCGTCCCCGGACCTGGAACCCCTGCGACCGATGGGCCAACATCGCTTGCCTATGGATGGGATTGGGCATCGGGTAACATGCCGGAAGGCACATGGTCACCCCGACTCACCGTGTACGACCAATCCGGACTTTCCAATACCTCAACCCTTCACATCGGGATTGACCGAACAGGGCCGACCGTTGGAACCATCACCGTTGGGGACGGTTCAACGTGGCACCGCTCAGGGAGTATTACCTTAAGCAACATCATGAGTTCAGCGAACGACGGTCAAGGCTCCGGGGTTGCGAGCATCCAATACATGGTCGCTGGGGCGTCATCATGGACGACCACGACGAGTGATTCAGTGACCCTCTCCTTTACCGAAGGAACCCATGAACTCATGGTTCGGGCCATTGACCGAGTGGGGAATGTTGGGGCAAACCAAACGATTGACATCAACGTTGATGAAACTGACCCTGTGCCGCTTGGATGGACGGTCGATGAACTTACAACCAGCAGAATTGGACCAGCAAACGTTTCCTTTAGCGCAGAAGACCTTGGTTCAGGGATGGATAATGTGTCATCCTACATTCAATACGGATTTGATTCCAATGGCGTAGGCCAAACTCCCGATATTTCTGGCCGATGGTTGAATTTGGGAGTCAATGGACTTGACGGCCAAATCGGCCTCTCCAGTTGGGTTACAAAATCGCGCCAGCACATCATGCTCAGGGCGTTCTTGCAGGATGAGGCAGGCAATACCTACACCACAGAAGCATCATCCTTCCAGATCCTCCCTGGATTGGACCTCTATTGGAACGCGAGCCAAACAAACCTTGACCGCTTGGTTGTACGCCCTGGTGAACAAAACGGAAACATCACCATTACAAGCGTCCTTGAGTCAAATCAGGATTATCCTGGGAGCATCATCGTTCGCTTGGAGTCCGCACCTGCTGACCGCTCATCGACGGTTGAATGGACGGTCATGGAAACTCGAAATTTGCCCCTTGGAACACTATCAAACAGTACCGAAACCGTGACCTGGCATTATACCGTCCCTACATCAGGCCAATTTGATTTACGACTTATCATTGACTTCGCCAACGTCATTGATGAATTTGATGAAGGCAACAATGCGAATTATCTCGTCGTTACCGGAGCGTCTCTTGATGCCCCAGGAACGGTCCCTTCATTTGCCCCTTCATTGCTCCTCCTCATCCTCGTTGGGTTTGGAATCTCCTTGCTCCAACGCAAGACAAGGGATTGAAAAGAGAAGGCAGGCAGGGTGAGCCATGCGACAGTCCCTACCACGGGTACCCAAAGACCGCATTGCGGTCATCATTGGAGCCAAGGGTGAAACAGCAAGAGCCATCAAAAGGGCTGCAGGCTGTAAAGAGTTCAACATTGATTCTGACAGCGGAGATCTGGAAGTTCTTTGGGGAGCAGCTGGCTCTTACGACCCTGTAAAGGCCATGAAACTCCCCGATGTGGTCAAAGCAATTGGCCGAGGAATGGCTCCGAATGCCGCCGTTACCCTTTTGCAAGACGACCACTTTTTCGAACTCGTTGACCTCCGAGATTTCGTCGGAAAGCGTTCCAACCAACAGCGTAGAATTCGCGCACGAATCATTGGCCGAGAGGGGAAGATTCGAAAACTCATCGAGAGTCTCACCCAAACCCAAATCAGCATCTACAATTCAACGGTGGTCCTGGTTGGAGAAGAAGGTGGATTGTATTCTGCCCGCCATGCGATTGAAATGCTAGCAGGTGGCTCTGAACATGGCAGTGTCATCAGTTTCCTTGAACGAGACCGGAAGCGAGCACGCCTTGAATCAAAGTCGCTCGATGCATTTGAAGAGCGGGAAGACACGCAGCGCCCAACATCTGGCTTTGACAGCCTTGTCCCCGGCCTTGCTGAAATATCAGAGAGCAGAAATCACCGTAGAATGCGAGCAGCACAGGTTGACCCTGAGGACGGTGACGCCGTTTCCAACATGATGGAACTGGCTGAAGACGAAACCGTCAATTGGGAAGAAGAATGATCAGTTCCATTCTTCAGGGAGTTCAATTTGTTTTACATGGGATACATCCATGTTAAGCACTTCATACATAGCCTCTGCAAGGTCTACATCAAGGTTGTTTTTCTGCCCCCATTCAACCAGACGAGTCACGTCCCTCACGAGGAATTCTTGCGACTTTGGATGGCTTTCAACCACGCCTTGCCCCACATCAATCACTTTTGCACGACCGTCGTGCCAGAGAATGTTGTAGGGTGAAAAATCTCCGTGAACCAAGTTCGCTTTCTGCCAAGAAACGGCTAGAAATTCGATCAAGTCATTGTAGACAGACTGCGGGTCATCGACGAGGACATCACGTAGTTTTGGGGAAGGGGATTGTTCGGTGCCAAGATAATCCATAATGAGGACATTCTTGTGGATGCCTCGTGGAAGTGGAACGTTCAATCCCCAACGAGCCAAGCGAGTGAGGTTGCGATGTTCTTTACGAACCCATACCTCGACGAGGTCTCGATGCTTTCTTCGCAAACCTGTGAACCGTGGGTCGCCTTCTATGTATTGAACGAGGTTCTTGAAAACTGCGTTCGAAGTGTGAAAAATTTTGACGGCAACAGGCTCCCCAGAGAGACTTGTCCCGTGAAATACATGCGCTTCTTTCCCGCGTGCAACTGGGAAGTCAAGTGTGTCAATAACGCCGGTCTTCATCAATTTGTAAAGGGCCATGAGTGTCAACCGGTCAAACACTTGGTCGAACACACGACGGTCCACCCAATCAAAGGAACCCGTGCCCATAGCGCCTTGGATTTTTTCTTCGATGTCTCGGAACATTGAGCTGTAACGCTTTTCCTTCATCCAAGCGTACTTTGAAGATTTTTCTTCCAAGTCACGAACAAATTCGTTTTGCTCTTTCCGTTCAAAATCCGAGTCCAATTGTTCTTCTCTGGACCGTTTCTTATCCACCTTGAGAGGACGTCGTTTCCGCGATTGACGACGGGCGAGTTCTTCCCAATCATCGTCCTTGGCCATGCTGGCACCTCATTGAATCAAGTTCATGCGAAGAGGGCGTCAATGTCATCATCGTCATCGTCGTCGTCATCACTGCTCTCTTCTTCTGGAAATTCCTCTACTGGAGCAGCAGCAACTTCAGGCTCTGAATCTTCCTCAACGGCTTCTTCAACGGCTTCTTCATCGTCAGCAAAGAGGTCGTCACCGTCATCATCGTCAGCAAAGAGGTCGTCACTGTCATCAGCATCATCAGCAAAGAGGTCTTCAGATTCTTCTTCTGCGGGTTGAGCCACTTCTTCGGAGGGGGAACCTGCTGAACTGAACAAATCATCGTGTTCGTCATCATCATCATAGCGGGTGCTCATACCAAACATATCCACATCGTCGGGCAGAACCCCTTTTCGTGAGAGATACATGGCCTGAGTTTTGGTGTAGCGGTGCTTCACATCAGCCTTTGAATCTTGGAAATCCCAAGGCCAAACGATGATGAGGTCACCTTCACGAACCCATTGACGGCGACGCATCTTTCCGGGAATCCGAGCCATACGGGTTTCACCGTCAGCACAGAGAACGGTCACACGACGACCTCCTAGGATTTGTGAAGCGAGAGCAAACATTTCGTTCACTTTCTTATTCGGCATTTTGACACGGATCTTACCGTCGCTTGAGCCTTCAGGATTCTCAAGACGTGCGAGTTCTTCGACGTCTACTTTTTCCTCATGTCTACGACCCAATCAGTCTCACCTGTCTGCGCTATCGGCCTACCCTTCTTGAAGTCATCACCCCAAGAAGGTGTTTTGGACGCCTGCGGAAGGGATTCACCAAGCCCCAACGAGGGCATTGGCTGCTGATTCACACAATGCAATAAGCTGCCCTGCGCCGACACCAAAGTAAATTGTTGAAGCAACACAGGCGACGATCGCTAAGCGGACTGAAGACCCTCTTGGAAGCGGTCCTTCACGGCCTTCTTCTGGTTCGTTGAAGAACATCACCAAGCCCACTCGGAGGTAGTAGAAGACTGATATTGCTGAATTGATAACCATGATGAGGGCAAGATACCAAACCCAGTGAATCTCGCTGAATGTAATGCTGCCTGAGGCGCCGGATTCCAAGAGGGCTGCTTTGACGATACCCATGATTACGAGCAGTTTCGAGAGGAATCCAGCAAGAGGTGGAACACCAGCCAGGGACATCATGAAGATGAACATAGCAACAGCGAGGAAGGGTTCGCGCTTGACCAAACCGCCCAACGATTCGAGGGTATGACCACCGTTTTCGGATTCAAGTAGGGAGAGCACCAAGAAGGCTCCAAGTTTGAAACAGACCAGTACAACAAGGTGGAACATCAGTGCAGTAACGACTGCAAGTGCAGCAGTTCTGCTCGCATCGGCATGGTCAACCTCCCAGTTCAAAGCCCCGATTGCTGTAATCGCAGCCAGCATGTAACCCGCATGGGCAACCGATGAGTAAGCGAGCATTCGCTTCGGATTGGTAGAGCCAAGGGCGGCAAGGTTCCCCCAGGTCATGGTAACGACGGACAAGACGGCCAGAGCGACAAGCCATACCGTTGTACCGTCTTCCATGCCTTCTGGGGATGCAACGACCAAGAGAATACGTAGAAGTCCTACAATTCCCATGGCTTTGCTCGCTGTGGCTAGGACACCTGCAACAGGGCCGGGTGCTCCAGCGTAGGCGTCAGGTGCAGCAAAGTGGAACGGTGCAGCACTGACCTTGAAACCAAAGCCGACGAGAAGCATTCCAAGCGCTGTGAGCGGCAGAGGGTCCATTCCTGTAGCGTTGAAGTGCGCGGTGAGTTCTTGGAATTGAAGGGAGCCAGCCCACAGGTAAAGCAGGGAAAGACCGTAGAGGCCAACACCGGATGCTACCGAGCCGACGATGAAATATTTCATTCCTGCTTCAGAGCCTTCCTTGGTTTCTTTCATGAACGCCACGAGAACATAGGTGGAGAACGACGCCAGCTCAAGACCGATGAACAACAGGAACAGATCTTGGGCTAAAGCCACGACTGACATCCCAAGACCGCAGGTCATGAGCAGGATGTAGAAGTCAACTTGGCGACGATTGTTGTAGAGGCCTGAGACACTTCGGTCCTTACGACTGGTCGCTGGAAGGCGGTCAATCGATGCGATCGAAGCCAGGGCAAGAGCGCCGTAGAAAATTAGTTCAAACAAGCGACTGAATTCGTCAACTTTCAGGAGTTCATTGGTACCTGACGCGATGGTTTTGGTTTCCATTCCACCGATAAAAGAGATGGCTGCGAGGATGAACGCCATCACAAAGAACACGGATGCAAAGATTCCAGGGAGACGAGGGTCACTGTCTAACGTTCCACGCTTTCCACCAAACAACCACGGGATTCGAACTTGAGTTAGCGGGATTCGGAATTTTGCATCTCCGAGATTGGGTACAATCATCAGTGTGAACAGTCCAATGACAAGAACAAATTCTGGGGCTAAGGCCGTTACAAAACCTTCTCCAAAGGGTTCGATTACATCATCCATATCAGACACCTCCGTTCAAAATTGGAATCAACAACTGCTCAAAGAACCCAACCGTCCATCCGTTCATCATGTCCAAGGCAATCCAGGGCATGATTCCGAAAAGGATGGTAAACGCAGCCATGATGACCATGGAAATCTTCTCCGAATCTGCAATGTCTGGAACGGGCTCACCGTGAAGACTGGCAGGAGGTTGGGTGTCATCCCCGCCCTCGAAGATGGTTCGTTGCATGGACCACAGGTAGTATGCTGCAGTGATAGCAAGAACGAAGGCAGGACCAACCATCCAGAAAACACTCCAGTTCTCTGCTGCAAGGAAGTGCCACAAGGCGAGGAACATCATCAGTTCTGCGACGAACCCAGCGAGGAGCGGAAGGCCGAGAGAGGCCATCCATGCGAACATCATCGATGTTGCGAGCCAAGGTGAGTGCTTGGCCATACCTCGCATGGCCCCGATCTCCATGCTGTGATAGTGATGCTTGAAGGCACCACAAACTGCGAAGAGCATGGGGCTGATGATTCCGTGAGCGAACATCATGAAGAGCGCGGCTGCCCATCCAAGAGGTTGCATGGTCGCAATACCGATGAGAATAACACCCATGTGGGACACAGAGGAGTAGGCAACCATTTTCTTGAGGTTGGTTTGGCCAAGACAGACGACTGCTCCCCAAACGAGTGAGACCATTCCGAGTGCAAGAAGCCAGAATTGGAAGAACTCCGCTGCATGAGGGAACATGGCAAGAGGTAGACGGAACATACCGTAAGCACCCATCTTGAGCATGACACCGGCAAGCAACATCGAACCGCCAGTAGGTGCTTGAACGTGAGCGTCGGGCAGCCAAGTGTGGAATGGAACGGAAGGGAGCTTAACGAGGAAACCGATCATCAGCATGACGAAGAGAACCTTCTGCATGCTTTCACCGAGGAACCACATTCCGCCTGCGTTTTCAGCTTGTGAGTGACTGATGAGTGTTGGAATGTCAAACGTTCGACCGGTCCACGTACCTGAATAGGACAACGCAGAGTCGGGTTGCAAGAAGTACATGGTAACCAATCCAAGCAACATCACGACCGACGCGGTAAAGGTGTAGATGAAGAATTTTTGAGAAGCGTACTTGCGGTCTTTTCCACCCCATTTGAGGATGAGGAAGAACATTGGAATGAGTGTTAACTCCCAGAAGACATAGAACATGAACAAGTCCAAAGCGACAAAGACGCCAATCAATGCACCTCCCATCATGAGTATGAGTGGGAAGTACACGGATGCGTTCTTTTCATTCCACGTAGCAACGATGGTAATGGGCAACAAGAAAGTTGTCAGCCATACCATTGGGAAGGAAAGAGCGTCCATACCGACACTCCAATGGATTCCCAGTGCTTCGATCCATTCATAACGGAATTCAAAATTAAACGAACCGAAATTCATCGTACTCCAGTCGCTCATGTTGTCCATTTGTCCGAAGAACATCATGGTGGTCACGCCGAGCATGATGAACGAGACGATGAGAGACACCATACGAATGGACGGACCCAATTTTTCACGGGCCGCATTGGAAGTGTTTCCGATGAACATGAGCAGAACGATGCTGCTGATCAGCGGGAGTCCAACAAGGGGTAGCGAGATCCAATCAATTCCTATGTTCATGCAACCACCCCCCAGATGAGGCCAAAGAGAACGAGAGTTCCAACTGCAGCCATCAGAATGTAATCACGGGCAGAACCGGTGGTCAAAGCCCGTAGTTTCGTAGAGAGTTGTTGTGAAGTGCGCTCAATTGTCTTGATGGTTCCGTCAATCACGCCCGAATCTGCTTCTGCTGCTTTGAAAGAGAAGGCCGCCACAATCTTCAGCATGGCCATGTCGTAGTAGTGGTCGAAGTAAAGGCGGTTGCTCAATGCTGTAGCAAGTGTGGATTCGCTCAGGGCAGAGTTGTCCCAATGGTAGCGCCCTTTGACGGCGGCATTGAGTGCAAGAACAGGAGCGAACCACGGCTTGGCTGCTTCACCGTCATCCAGTTTACCGCCGTACAATGACAGAGCAAGTCCAGGGCCTACGATGGCGCCAAAGAACAAGGCAACGTAAGAGAGAATGAAGAAGAACGAATCGTGGTTTGCAAAGGCATGTTCCATCTCGTAGAGGAATCCATCGAGCAGGGAATCGTGGAGCAGTTCTCCCTTGGACTCAGGAGCCCAGTGTGTGAAGCCCATGCTTGCTAGAATGATTCCTGACAGCGTGATGAAGGTAAGAAGAAACAGCGGCGTCTTGATCCAAGTATTGGTCGGCCCAACGTGTGCTGCAACCTCTCCTTTGGGAGAACCTGCAAAGGTCTTGAGCCACATTCGAGACATGTAAAACCCGGTCATTCCAGCGCCGAGAAGGACGCAGAGAGCTGGATACATGAAACGAGGGTCATCAAGAGCAACTCGCCAAGTGTTAGCGATGATTCCTTCCTTGGACCAGAACCCTCCAATGAGAGGGAATCCCATGATGGAAAGTGAACCGACGAGCATGGCTGTTGCGGTAATGGGCATCTTGGAAGCCAGCCCGCCCATGTTTTCCATGGACTGCGCATCGAATTCCTCGTGGTGGTCATCGTGGCCGTGGGCTTCCTCAAGAAGGACACGGCTCAGGGTAAGGTCAAGTTCAGGAACGTTGATTTTGCCGTTGCCGTCAAGATCGATGGCGTTCATGAGTGGTTCCATTTCCCATGGCGGCAGGTCAGCGATTTCTGCGCTCTTGAGAGCTTCTTTGAATTCATAGGTGTCAATTTCGCCAGAACCATCCAAGTCGATTGACGTGAAGAAATCGAAGGCAGATTGGTCTTTTTCTTTGAGGTAAGTCGCCAGCATCAACAATTCCTTGGGGCTTGAGTCGTGATGATGGTCGTCATGGTGCAAATGGTGGTGTGCGTGGTGAACTTCGTGAATCACTGCACCGCTGGCCATAAAGAGCATTCCTTTGGCCATAGCGTGGTTGAACAGGTGGAAAAGCGCAGCGCCAAAGGCAACAACAACAATGCCGTGTTCAACTTCATGCCCTGCACCGTGCCAGTGCAGCGTGTTGGCGAGATAGAGCGCAGCACCAAGTCCAGTGAAGATGTATGCTAATTGTGACATGGTCGAATAAGCGAGGACTTTCTTCAGGTCTGTCTGTACAAAGGCAATTGCTGCAGCCATGACGGCGGTTGTTCCACCGATGGCGGCGATGATGAAGGCAAGGTCGTCCAATTGCCCAAACATGTGTTCGGAGCCAAAGAACGGAAACATACGAGCAACGAGGTACAATCCTGCGTTGACCATGGTCGCTGCGTGAATAAGAGCAGAAACAGGAGTTGGCCCTTCCATAGCGTCAGGCAACCAAACGTGAAGAGGGAATTGTGCAGACTTGCCAACTGCGCCGATGAACATCAAACCAAGGGCCCAAGCCAAACTTGCTGGGTCAACCTTTGCGATGTTGTCATCGTTGAACACATAGGCATAATCGAGATGTCCGTCAAAGAGTGTCCATAGCATGGCCAAACCGACCATGAGGAACACATCACCAACACGAGTGGTGAGGAAGGCTTTCTTGGCGGCGTATGCTGCACTGGGGCGTTCATAATAGAATCCGATAAGCAGGTAGGAACAAAGGCCCATCAATTCCCAGAAGATGAACAACCAAAGGAAGGAATCGGCGAGAACCATTCCAAGCATACCCGAGCAGAACAACACGAATTCAGCATAGAAGCGATGGTTTCGGTTGTCGTTAATGGGGTCGGTATTCATGTAGCCAATAGCGAAACTGTTGATGAGAAGACACAAGAATGAAGCAACGAAAAGAAGCACGACCGTGATGTGGTCAACGTGTACTCCGAATCCAAACACAACCGTGTCGGTTTCATTACCTGAGTTCCACATACTGGATGTGAACCAGGTCCAATCGGTGAACTCGCTCATCGAATCAAAGCTGCCGATGAAGTCCTTGATGAGCCAGAGGGATAGAAGGAGGCTGGCTCCCATGATGACGAGAGCAATCAATCCACCCTCCTTGACATTGTTCTTCCAAAAGGGATTGCCGTTGAAGATTTTCCCAAGGAAGAGAATCACTGGGAAGGCCAACATGGGCAAAATGAGGATAAGAGGTGCGTATTCAATCGCACTGCTGTGAATAATTACTTCGGAACTGCTTGTACTACCCATCATATCACCTCAGTTCTTTAGGACGTTGATATCGTCCAGTGTAATCGATTCGTGTTGCCCGTACATGGCCAAGAAGATGGCCAGTCCAACCGCAACTTCACTGGCCGCAATAGCGATGGCGAAAATGGTGTAGACCCAACCCGTTGCATCGCCGTGGTGGATGGCTGCAGCGGCAAATTGCATGTTTGCTGCGTTCAGCATCAACTCAATGCACATGAGAACGATGATGGCGTTTTTACGAGTGAAAGCACCTGCAAGTCCAATGACAAACAACAGTGCTGAAAGACCTGAAACCCATGCTGGATCAATCATTCTTCTTCACCTCCAAATTCCCACAAAAGATTTTCCATTCGTTCATCACGAACAAGATAGGCAGCACCCATCATGGCCATAGCCATGAGCAAACCAAGAACGGCCAATGCCAGTCCCCACTCGTTGAGCATTGAATCGGCGAGTCCTGAGGTGGTGGGTGTGCCGGTGCTTGGATTGCTCCAAACCTCATCGTCGTTAACGATGGCGACGAGAATAAAGCCCAGAGCCACGAGGCCAAGACGGGTAAACAATGAAAGGAATTTCATTCAAAGTCCTCCTCAAGAATTTGACGGCGTGTCAGCATGATACCAAACAGCACCACTAAACCTACGCTCGCCAGATAGACAAGAATCTGAATGGCCGCCAGAAATTCTGCACCGAGCAGGATGAAGATTCCAGAGACAGCCATGAAACAGAAGATCAGCGAGAGCATCGAGTGTGCAACCCTTTGTGCGAAAATAAGGCCCAGCGCACCGCCGAGCGTAATCGCAGCAAAAAGGAAGAACACACCGGTTTCAGCAGCACTCGCTATGTCCATCTCAAGCGTCCCCCTTTGCGGCTTCCTTTGCAGCCTTCTTGGCTCGCTTGGTACGTTCCTTAGAAGCACGCTTTGCTAGTTCAGCATCCACGGCTTCTTGGTGTACGCCAGGAAGAACGCGAGTACGGGAGGCATCAAACCAAAGGTCTTGGCGAGTAAAACCGGACATGCCGTCGTACTCGTTGGTCATGAAGAAGGAAGTGAAGCCACAGGACTCCATGCACAGCCCACAGAACATACAGCGTCCAAGATCAATGCGACCGGAGACGATTTGGTCGTCAGCAGGTCGGAGTTCGTCTTGGGAAACAATGGCCTCTTCGCCTGAATCGTTCCATCGAACCGTTGCAGTATCTCCTGAGAGGTCCAGAACTTCAGCAAAGCGCCATTCATCAGGCGCATCAGTGTGTGCAGTAACAAGATTGAACTCTTCAAGTTCTGCCTTTACTTCTGGCTTTTCAACCGCCGCATATTTACCCACTTCAAGTTCCATACCTAAGCCACCGTCTTCACCGTCTGCGGAATCCAAAACGTCAACCCGTAGTTCCGTCGTCATGTGAAGGCAATCGTTAGGACAAATGTTGACACACATCTTGCACGCCGTACAGGTTTCCCAGATGACACCAATTCGTCCGTTGTAATTCCCTGGAACAAAGAGCCATGGCTCCATGTCTTCGAGTCGTTCGTAAGGGTATTGAACCGTTTGAGGCTTCCATAGGGTCGGCTTAAGGTCGGAAGTCACGCGGTCAGGAGCGAATTCCTGACGGGAAATATCGTTCATTACAACCGATGACGCAGCACGGCTACGGCTTCCATCGTCTAAAAATTCAGGGTGGCTGGTGTTGTGATAATCACCGAGCTTCTTTCCGAACCGCTTGCCGATGAACGGGAAGGTTCGAAGAGCTGTAATCAGAGTAATCTTAAACGGGTACCAAAATAGGTTTCTAAAATTCGGTTGTGCGTGTGGATGCATTGGCATGGTTTCACCTCACTCCTGCCCCGGGACAACGGTTCCCGCAGGCTCTACTGTTTGCACGTGGAACATTCGCTCCTGTGCAACTGATTTGTCTTCATCGTTGAGATAGATCCAGAACATTCCTATCCAGAACAAGGTTGTTGCTGCTGGTACAAAGAAGGGGATACCAAAGGCGTCCCAAGCCATACCGCCTGCGACGTCATTCTGAGCGGACATGTCATCGGGGTTGAACAGGTAAAGCCGGTACACAAGCGAGAGAACCAATTGAAGTACGGCAAGAGGGAGAAGCATACGCCATCCGAATTCCAAAATTTGGTCGGTTCGAATCCGCGCTAGAGCAAAGCGAGCCCAAACGAACACGATGAGGAAAACGAGCCACGACTTGATGAGCGTCATTATGGCGCCTGGAATCAGCAGATAGAGTCCGCCAAGTCCCAAGAATTCAATCGACCCAATGGTTCCCTGCAGCGGGAGATGCCATCCGCCGAGGAAAAAGTGAGTGAAGAGGAAACAGGCTGCATACGTGCGTATGTATTCCGCCATAAACAGCATACCAAACCGCATACCACCGTATTCTGTCCACCAGCCTTCAACCAATTCAGCTTCGGCTTCAGGCATGTCGAACGGGACACGCTCAACTTCTGCGATCATCGTGATGAGGAACAGTGCTGCCCCAAGTGGCATCAAGAAGATGTTCCATGAACCAGCAGCATGCTGGAAATGAATGCTCTCGATGATGTTGAACGTCCCTGAGAGAATCGCAACGGATAAGAGCGTGAGAAGCAATGGAATTTCGTAAGCCGTAAGTTGGGCAGCAGAACGAATTCCGCCGATCAGAGTGTACTTGTTGTTGGAAGACCATCCAGCGAAGAAGACACCGATTGGAGCGATACCAAAGATGGCGATAGCGTAGAGAATTGAGAGGTCGGGGTTGGTAGCATAGATGCCGCTTGAAAGAGGGATCATACCCAAAATAAGCAGGGTTGATGAAACAATAAGGAACGGAGAGACTTCGAAAATCAATTTATCAGCACGTTGGGGAACCATGTGTTCCTTGACGAGAAATTTCATTCCGTCTGCGACGTTCTGGAAAAATCCTGGAACGATGGTCTTGCCCATCCAAGAACGGTTGTTTACACGGTCAACGGTTGGGAAGTTCTCATCTCGGTTCCCGTATTTCTTGTTCAACCATTCGTTGATGGCTCCTACGGGTTTGCCTGCGCCAAACGGCAGCATGTTCCACCATTCACCGGCAGTAACTCCGTTTTCACCGACCCACAGGGAACGCAGAGCAGTCGTTGCTCCGTATCGGTCTTGCATACGAGCAACAGCCTTTCGTTCAATCCATAGAATGGCGAATTGAGAGAAAAACAGCATCAAGAAGACGATGTTCACTGCTGCAAATGTACCGGCTGCAAATGAGATGCTCGAGGCACTTTCTTCAGCGGCTGTCCCATCCAAGAGCTTGATGATGTTGGAGCGGAATACACCTTCCTTATCCAAGAAGAATCCTACCAAATCGTACTTGTCATCCATCTTATCACCTCAACGGTCGGTTTCTCCAATGCACGGGTCAAAGCTCCCCATGATGGCGGGGATGTCGGCCACTTTGTAGCCAATCATGGTCTTTGCAACGTAAGGAATGGTGATGAACATCGGCGAACGGATGGACAACCGGTACGGGTTTTTACCACGTCCATCGCCACCGCCTTGAATGTAGAACTTGGATGCACCACGGGTGCACTCGTAGTTGGAAAACCCTGTAGCTCCTTCTGGAGCACGTGTTGGGGCCTTTGCGAGAATCATTTCGTCACCGTTGGAATAATTGGTGTTCTTTCCACCAGGGATTTTTTCAATGGCGTCAAGAATCATTCGGCAGGACTGTCGCATTTCTTCCATGCGCACACGGTAGCGGTCGTAACAATCTGCACCTTTGACCGAAGTTGGTTTTTCGACTGCAGGCTCCCAGTCGACTTGGTCGTATACGGAGTAGGGGTGTGCCCAACGAGCGTCGTAGTTCACACCAGCCGCACGAATGTTTGGACCGGACACTCCGGCGTTGACCATGTCTTCGGCATTGGCGTAACCAACACCTTGGAGGCGAACGAGCCAAATGGTTGATTCGTCCAACATCATTTCGTATTCTTCAATACGCTTCTCGAAGAGCTTCACTTTGGCGACAAGACGGTCGGCGAAGCCAACGGGAATATCTCGCTTAACGCCGCCGATTCGGGGATAGTTGTAATGCATTCGTGAACCGCCAAGTTCTTGAAGCAAATCAAGGAACATTTCGCGGTCTCTCATGCACCAGGTCATCAGTGTGAGGCTGCCGATATCGGGCCCGTAGGCGCCGAGCCACATCAAGTGGGATGCGAGGCGTTGGCATTCAGCGGAGATGAGGCGAATGTATTCTGCTCGTTCTGGAACTTCAACTTCCAGCAGGTCTTCTGCTGCATAGATGTAAGAATTGGCCCAGGTCATTGCGCTGACATAGCAGAGTCGGTCGCAGTAAGGGGTGATTTGGGTGAAGTCGCGGGATTCTGCGATCTTCTCGACGCCGCGGTGGATGTAGCCGAGTTCGGCTTCAGTGTCCACTACAGTTTCTCCGTCAACCTTGACGCGAAGCGTCCAAAGTCCGTGCGTCATCGGGTGTTGAGGCCCCATTGTAATCCACATTTGTGCCATGATATCACCTCACTTAACCCGACCCTCATCGGTTGGTTTACGACCGAACCCTTGGGCGTCATCGTACATTTCATTGTAATCATGATATCGCAGTTTGTGTTGCTTTTGGAGCGGATGGAATCCCTCTGGGCTGTCGTGGGGGTTCAATACGCGGTGCATGTTTTCGTGGCCTTCAAAACGAATACCTACGAGGTCCCATGTTTCCTTCTCGTTCCAATCGGCTCCGACCCAAACGCTCTGAACGCTTGGGACACTGGGTTCGTCGCCTTGAGGCAATGCAACAAGGATTTCAAACTCCAAAGGAATGTCTGAGCCGGTAAGTTCGGAAGCAACGAGCACTGTGTTGGTGAAAGGTTTCTGGTCAACAACAGGCTGGCGCATGAGGTGGTAAACAACTTCCCAGCCTCGGTCGTCGCTGCCTTCAGGGAAATGTGTCCCTGTTACCATTGAACAGTAATTTGCTCCGTGGTCAAAACGCAAGGACTTGGCAACAGCCGGCCAGTGTTGAGGCGGGCAATGGATGCGAACAAAAGCCATCTTGAAGGCGTTGGAGTGGTGTTCCACCGTTGAAACGACGTCGGACCCTCCGAAACGCTTGGAAAGAATGGCGACGCAGGATTCTGCTGCAGAATCGCTTTGTTCGTTGCTCACACGCATTCCCATGTTCAATCCTCTCCAACGATGATGGGCTTCTCGCCCTTTCGTCCACTGCTTGGAGCAGCGCCGATTCGAATGATCTTTTCACGAAGCAGTCCAAAACCGTCGATGAGGGCTTCGGGCCGCGGTGGGCAGCCAGGAATGTAAACGTCCACTGGGATGACCGTGTCAACGCCTTCCAACACGTTGTAGGATTGGAAGTAGGGGCCGCCGGAGATGGCGCATTCGCCCATAGCAATGCAGTACTTTGGCTCCGGCATTTGTTCCCAGAGGCGGACGACCTTGTCGGCGAATTTCTTCGTGATTGGGCCGTTGACAAGAAGGACGTCGGATTGACGAGGGGAAGAGCGGAACAAAACACCGAATCGGTCTCCGTCAAAACGTGGAGTTGCAGCAGCAGCCATTTCAATGGCGCAACACTTGATTCCCAAGTGGAGCGTGAACAGTGACTTTCGACCTGCCCAATTGAAGTATCGTCCTGCGAGAACACTCAAGAATTGCTTGATTTTGGTTGCTTTAAGTGCCTCATCGGTGACGTCTCCTACCATTTCAACAAGTGCACGGCTATTGAACGCCGCATAGTTTTCGTCTTGACCTGCCATATCATTCACCTCAGATGTAAATGCGACCCCGCTTGCGGAACACGTACCATACTCCAAGAGCCATGGTTGCGAAGAAGATCGCCAATGTAGAGAGTGCCTCGGTTGCGCCGGCCACCGCCGCAGTGCGGTCTGTGACGTCTGCTGCCGTAGCGTCTGCAGCGACCATTCCTCCCAAGACGAGGAACATGAAGGCTACATCGAAGACGAGGAAAATGATGGCGTACCAGTAGTACTGGAAGTGGAACTGAATCATTGCATCTCCGACGGGTTCGCTCCCACATTCAAAGGTCGTGAGGCGCCGAGGATACAGGCTGTGGTCTCGCTCGTAGCCTTCGAGCAAGTAGGAGCGCGTGATGTGAGGGCGGGCCGGGTCAACCTTGGGTCGAACGACCCACGTGATGAGGAAATTGGTCAGCGGCATGATGATGCCCAGAATGGTGAGGAAACCAATAGAAAGGTATTCACTGGGTACGGATTCAATTCCAGACATGTTGACACCCTCAGAGAACGCATACGCTCTCTGTTCTTACCGAATTGAGCCCCCTCAATAAGCGTTGTCAAAGACCATAAAGCAAAATCGGCTATCTCGATGGTTTTTTCCCGGGCATAACCGAGGTTTTCTTCAACCGAAATTATGCCGCAGTGCTCTCTTTTTAATCTCTGCGGATGAGGAAGAGGAGCAAAAGTGCAACAATTACCGTTGCGCCGATAGCTTGGAGGGTGGTATTGCCGGCCAAGTCCAAAGCGCCTCCTGCAGGTTCTCCTTGAACGATAAATTGCAGATTCTGTCGATCGAGAACTCCCGTATCGGTCGGTTCAGCCGAAAGCGTGAATTTGTAGGTATCTGAAAGTTCAGCCCCATACGGCGCTCGGATGGTGGCGTTGACGTACAAGCGCTCACCTTCTTCAACCATGCAGGTTAGTTCATTTTGTTCAAACGTACAATCACCGTCATCGCTGTTCAATACAACAGACCATCCACGGAGGTTCTCGGATGTAAAGACGCGGATTTCTGTTCGTACGTTGCCCGTGTTGACAATTGAGATCTCATGTTCAATGGCTTCTCCACCGTAGACCAAATCAAGTTCTTGTTGAGCACCTGCCTCAATAAACTCGAGGTCTTGAATTACGGAAACATCGAGCATGATGGAGACCATCCCCGTTCGGTTTGCAGCGTTTGAAACACTGGTGACAACGACCTCCAAGAGACCGCCTTGGCCTGTTTCGGCTCCCGCGCTTACGCGTATCGTTAATTCGAAGTAAATCTTGTACGCCCTTGCCTCATAGCCCACCATGAGGCCCTCGTTGAGTTTTATGCTCTCGACGATGCTAGGTGTATCCCCCAGTATTGGGGCTCCATCCTCAAGGACATACGTTTCATTAGCGATGTCCCAGATTCCATACCCTCGAGGGATATCAACTTCTCCAGTGACCGGAAGGCCGTTGAGCGTGAGTGAACGGGTAGCGACTCCTTCAAGCCCGTTCATTGTAAAGACGGCGGCGTCACGTCCGTCGCCCATGTTCGTGACCCAAAGGCCGTAGGTGACCTCTCCGTTAGGGGGTAGGGTTTGTGACCCACTTTTGTCCGTTTCACCATCCACCAATTCCAGATTCATGGCAAAGTTTCGATCGGATAAAATTGCGAGGAAGTCCGCTTCTCTCTGGTTGTCTGGAATGCCATCGTTGTCCAGGTCTTGTGAATTTGTGTCGTCTTTGTTGCGCACACGGATGGTGAGAAGCGTGTTGTCAAGTTCTTCACCCTGCGGAATACTCACGACCAAATACACCACAGTAACCGTTTGAGGGTCGAGAATAATTTCAGTGAATTGCATTCCATTTTCATCTTCAAAAAGGGTATCCCATTCGGGGCTTTCGGATTGATCGATGACCGATAGAGCCATTCGGTCTCGAACGTTACCCAAGTTGGAGATTTCAATCGGGAAGCTCACATCGGTTAGCGAGCGCCCTGTTTGCTCGGTCGCTGGCGTTATCACTTCAAAATCATGGATTGCTCCAACCGTCACCCGCAAGACCACGCTATCGTAGGTTGCGCCACCACTTGATGGGAGAACTGAGAGTGTGATTTCAACAGCTTCGGTAGCGAGAGCGCCCTGAGGAACGCGAATCGTCAAATCGACTGAAACCGAACCTTGATTTCCATGCCGAGAACCAACCAGCACCGTTGATTGCTCCAACTGAATGGCCCAGCCAGCCGGTGCACTTGATGAGGAGATGCGCAGATTGTCCTGTCCGTTTCCTTGATTTGCAACGGTGACTACCGTAGATTTGTTGGTGCCGGGGTCAATTCCATCAAGAAGCGTAGTAGCCAGTGAAATACTTGCACCATAAGATTGCCCAACAACAACACGAAGTTGCTTTTGACAGTCCGGATCTACGCTGCTTCCATCTTTTCCAAGAATGGTAATGACCGCTTCAGAACCCGCGTCGATTGAATCGTCTGGCGCAACATCCAAGTCAACGGAAATTGTTCCTTCTCCGTCATCATAAGAAAGCAGGCGTGTCGAGGCTCCATCAACGCTAACCCATGATGCTTTACTGCCTGTCGATGCGATTGTTACGGTCCAGTCAACGTTTCCTGTGTTGGTGAAGGTAGCCGACAGTGATGCTTCTGCACCGGGATTCACCGACAATGATGTCTTGCTCAGTTCAACAGAACAGGTCTTAAGTTCGGGGACAATGAGTTTGAAATCGTCCGTGTCCTTTGCCTCATTCGTTGGATCATTGGTTACCGTCCCCGTGACGTCCCAGCAGTAATCGTTCGCAGATTGTCCATCTGGAATGACAACCGTTGCCGTAATGGTTTCAGTTTCCTCGCTGTCGAGGGAGACTGTAGTATCGCTGAGGGAGACGCTGAATTCAGAGGTACTGCCGCAACCGGGGTCGTTGTTTTCTTCGATGATAAGAGCAATTGTTTCGTTGGTCTGCCCGGTGTTCTCGACCTCAATTCGATAGTCCAATTCGTCTTCACCCGCCCAATCTTGCTCCTTATCACCGCTGTTAACGGTAAGGTCAACACCAAACAGACCACTTCCAGAGCCATCGCCGGCTGTTGTCGTGACGGTAGCTGTTTCTTGAGCAGGAGCGCCAGCAACATCAGGTGGAGTCGCCTGTTCGTTTGCGTTGACGGTGATTGTGGTATCACAGGTTCCTTCAGCCCCTTGGGTAAGCGTCACGTTCATTGTAGCCTCTTCGTAAGCACCGGCATCGATTTGACCAGGGATTTGAGTGATGGATGACGAATATCCGTTGCATTCCTGTGTTGCTTCTTGAGCGGTGCTCAATGAAACGGACACGGGATTGGACCCCGTGTTTCGAACACGAATGACGTATTCACCTGATTCACCAGGATTCACTTCCAATGCAGCGGGGATGGGAGTGACCGTGATGGAAGCATCTCGAGCGCCGTCTGCAGAAACGGTGGGTGCGGCCAAAGGCAACACCGATAGAGACATCAAAACGACGAGAAACAGCGCCAAACGCTGGTGGGGAGCGGCCGCGGCGTCACGAGGGACCATACCATTGCCTCATGGTCATCCTATCAAAAGCCTATGCTCTTTTTGACTCAAAAGTGGCCTCTAGAAGCATCAGGCTTGAACAAAGTGTTCAGAGCTTTCTGAGCAATTTACACACTGGTCAAGTTGAGTCGCCTCACAGTTACCATGAGCCACTCCATGATACCGAGCCCCACAAGTGGGACATCCCAAAGTCGGGCCGATGACCGGCTCTCTGCAGGACCAGCAAATCGGGGCGGGTGTGGCCGCAACATCAGGTTTCGGAAGAGCGTTGACCGGGAGTTGTGGAACTCCGTAAGCCGGATGGTTTTTGATGGGGAGCATTGGCACGTCTTGTTGACTCGGTGTTCGGCGTAGGACGACGGCTCCAAAGGCGCCAAGAACTGCGAGAAGCACAACCATGCCAAAGAGAACTGAGGTACTGGTTAGTCCAGACGTCAAGGAACTACCGACGGGCTCTCCTTGAGAAACCACAGGGAAGGAAAAGGAGGCTGAAGAATCCTCACTTCCAACCAGGTTCAAGTTCACGGTAGTTTCTCCGGGCTGGTCTGCACGAAGGTCCAAACGAACCAATGTTGACTGGCCCACTTCAAGTTCAACGATATCGTTACCGTCGATTGAAGCGGTCCAATCATCTCCTGCATCAACACGTACTTGGCGCTCAAAGCGGGTGTTCCCTAAGTTGGTGATTTCAATGACAACTTGTTCGCCATCTCCTGTTTTGAATTCAGGGATACGTTCCACACTCCATCCCGCAACTTCATTCTCACCCACCAAGAGGCCTACGGTCTTTGTCAGGCTTACTCCTTCTCCTTCAAGCGTTAAGGTAAACGACGGTTCGGCAAAAGGCAAGGCTCCGTTGGCGATGAGAATGGAACATGTAATCGGTACAAATTGGCCGATTTCAACCGTTTCAGAGAAGATACAATCACCAAACAGACCTGAATCGGTTTGCAAGCTTACGCTTGGCGACCATGGCGTGGTTGCCTCGTTGGTCACCAACCAAGTGAATTTCATGGGGTCGCCTGTCGGATGAGACCCAGAGGCTTGAGGGGTTGGAAAGGTCGTACCGTCAGAAAATTCCAACCCTGCAAAGGTGAGCGATGGTGCAGCCAGCGTTTCTACGACCAAATCGCCATCCCAAGAAAAGAGGGCGTTTTGAGCCTCTAGGTTGAATTGGATGGGGCCGGACTTAGCAGCACCGTTCCCTTGTAACGTGTAGAGAAGATTTGTGCTGCCCCCCCAAGGCAAGTTGATGGGTTCGATGACTGATGTAATGGACCAACCCGGTGGGAGCGTGAACGACGGAGTCAATTCAAGGTCAATGTTTCCATTGTGTTCCACCGAATACAACAAAGAAACGGTTGAGTTGGGGCTCAGTTTCGAGTACGAGGACTCCAAATGGATGTAAACATCACGGATGGTTTCTACTTTGATGGGGATTTCAAAGACAACCGTCTTTTGCAGTTCCGTTTGGCTGATTGCAATCAATTCAACAATGCGTTCTGCGCCGGCTGCAGTCAGCACCAATGGGGGCGTGATCACAAGTTCTACCGACCTGAAACCAGCACTGTCGATCAATCCCGTTGAGCCGGACAAGGCGCCCCCTTCACTCCCCAAATTTGAGAAGCCTGCATTCCAACCCGTCGGAGGTTCGAGGAACAAATCGTAACCAATTGCTGTGTTTCCATTGTTGAGGAAGCGGACCGTAAGATTGGTCGGGTTTGAGGGGTGTACTGGAACAATGGAATAATCAATCTCGAGGTCAGCGTTCGCCAAATCGGGTACGATGAAACTGAGTTCAAATGGATACGTCACGCTGTTGTCTACATCAAGGCCCAGCAGGTCAATCCGGTAATCGCCAGGAAGCGGAGGCGCTGGATGAACCAGTGTAACCGTGATGTATTGTGACTCTTGACCTTCAAGGCTGAAGTTTGAAGTGGTGCTTCCAATGTACCATGGTAGACTTTGCCCGTTAGCGTGATTCACAACTTGGCCAGTTTGCATTGAAGCATTTGTGGAAATAAGGGCCGTATTTGTTAGCGTAAGGTTCCATGAGGTTGTTGTGATGTTGGACTCGGTTAAGGTCATGGTCGCAGAAGGTGATTCCAATTTGACGCCGGGGGCGGTAATGTTCACCGTGATGTCGTGCCGGTTGTTGTTTTCTCGTATCTCCTCAATGGTGTCATCGGGGTCAATGATGAACGAAAGCACGCTTGTCCCTGCTGATTGTGGCGTCCATGACCATACCATCTTCTTGGTTGAACCAGCGCCCAATGCTGTCGACTGGCGGCTTATTTCAGAACCATCGACCTCAAAAACGACGGGGAAGGTATTGGCCATAACGTTCCCAAAATTGAACACCGATGTTGTCAATTGAACGGGGTCCCCAACTTGTGGAATGCCGACATTCATTTCGAATTCCTCCGGCTGAACCATTGGGTCTGGTCGTAAATCATTCACGCCATGACCCAAAACAGCGACGGCATAGGGTTGAGTTTTTGAGCCACTGTGTTGACCGTCTTGGACCTTAACCGTCCATGTCCCCGTTGCTGCAGAATCTATCAAGATGACTTCCAAGTTGTTCACGGTATCTCTCGAACCACCTGTTGTTGAACGGCCGTTTGCAAAATCATTGCCCAAATAGACCGTCCCATCGGGAGAGGTGACGATCAGGTCAAGGTCATTGACGAGTTGAGAGTTTGAAAACCTGGAGCCTCGCTCATCGGACCATGTCAAGACGGCTTTGAACAAACCAGAGGCTTGAGACACATTGAATGAGTACGTTTTGCTGTTGCCCGTGCCCGACAAAATTGAACGGTCGTCAACCCAGATACCTTGCCCCGTATTCGGAGCGAGCGTGTTGCGCAAGTTGATCCTCCCCCACCCCTCGTCATCGTTGGGTATATTTCTCGACCCGATATCTTCCGCTCCAAGGACCAAAAGTGCTTTCACGAGGGCGCCTTGTGGGGATGGGCGTTGTGCGATTTCTTCCAAGTACTCCCGGATCATCAAGGCCATACCTGCAGCATTGGGCGTTGCCATTGAAGTCCCGGTGTATTCCAGGTAGTAGGAATTGCTCCAAGTAGAGCCGCCAACGTCGGTGGCTTCTTGGGCACGGCACGAGCGAACATAGCCGCCTGGAGCGATGAGGTCCGGCTTGATGCGACCGTCATCAGTGGGCCCTCGAGACGAACCTTGCATGACCGTATCGGGAGCGCCATTGTAGCGGTTTTGATGATTTCCAACCGAAACAACGTTTTTCGCCGTTGCTGGTGGCGATACCGTTCCAGAGTCGGGTCCATCGTTTCCTGCCGCAAACAGAACGGTTAGGCCCTCTCTTCCAGTGTAATAGCGGTCGTAATAACTTGCTCTGTCATCTACATCTTCAGTCTCTGAATTGTACTTCCCTTGCTGGCTTGCAGAACTGGACCCCCATGAGTTGGTGTGGGTGCGGGCGTCAGCATTGTAAGCCGTGTTCAATAAATTATTGAGAGAAGGCGATTGGAAGTTTCCAGTGTTGTCATTTTCCATGGCTTGGAAATACAAATCGGCAGCACTGGCAACCCCTGAATATCCCCCCCGTGTTCCGTCCCCGAGGACGGTGCATGACACGTGAGTTCCGTGACCTGAATGCTTGTCAGCAGTAGAGCCGTCTCCAATCACATCAAAATTACCGACCACTCGAGAACCAAAATCGCCGTGGTCATCGTCCAATCCAGAATCAGCAACCGCCACAACTTGGCCGGAACCGTCCAAGTCGGTCGTGAAGTATGTCCTCATGGTGTTGGTCCCCATATGACCACGTGCGTTGTCATTGAACGCTGTAAAGGCCGGGTCAGGACGAAGGTACATGACCGAAGGCTGTTGCATGATGGAGAGGAGGTTTCCTTCCCCAACAAATCCCTCATATCGGCCGTTATCCCAAGCCATTGCATCGTCAAGTCCTGAATGGGCGACGTCGCCGAGGTGTTGGTCAATGATTCCGTTCCCGTTGTCAATCAACGTGACCCGTTCCATGGGGCCTTCATCGTTGCGCCACCCCTCCAACCGTACCAGCATCGAAGAGAGTGCTTCCTCGCCGCCTTCCATCAAAAGAAGGTCCATCAAGGTCGAATCAATGAGCATGCCTTTGGGAACCTCATGACTTGCAGCAATACCCTGAACCTGTTCCGAGGTGCGAAGAGCAGTAGGCGTCCCTTGCACCATCAGTCCAGATGGAGCGATGAACTCTCTGACCTCGAGTCCGTTAATGGAAGAGAGTTCGCTTCGAACTTCATTCAGGCGTACCTCGTCCGAGACAAGCAGCATCAAGAGATCAAAGCGCGGTTCCATCCATTCGGAAGGCACCGGCCGGTTAAGTTGCAACCCGTTGGTGTCAAAGGTGCCAAAGGGGCCAATTGCGAGTGTATCTCGCTGTTCGCTCTCCAATGATTCGTCTAAAATACCCACAGCGTCATGGTACACATCTTCCTTGATGTCAAATCGAACCCACTGCGGTTCAAGAATTCGTTCTTCGTCGGGAACAGAGGTCGCGTTCAACATCGGACCGGTTGAAGCAGCAAGCAGGAGGAACAGAAAGAGGATGACCCATCTCCGGTTTTTTCCTCCTGACATGATTTCTCCTCCATCTCCTGCACTTTATCGCTTCGCTTCTGTTGGACAAACGATGCTTCAGTTAATTGGCCAATAATGACGAGGGGCCTTATCCATGAAAATTTCTTGAGACCAGTCCCCTACCGGGTGACTCAACTGATTTATTTCTCGTAATTGCCCTGAATAATCGACATAACTCAGCGAGATGACGAGTTGATAATCATCCCATACCGTGTGACCGATGATCATCATCTCCAATTCATCTCCAGCAATGGACGAATGTGCTGAAACTTGGCTGATTGAGATTTCCATATGGTCCAAGTATTCCCCATCGAACGCTTGAAATTCAACTCGAATTTCTACATCGGTGATGTCGCGACTTCCATCGTTGTGAATTTCCGACATCACGAGATGGCCGCCGCGCTGCATGTAGTGCGTCTCAAGGGATACAGAATCTCGAGGAAGAAGCCAGTACCATCCGCTAAAGGTTAGCATGATGAACAGGAAGACGACAGCGCCGGCCAATCCAACCCTCGATGGTGTGATCTCTTTACCGAGGGTTTGGAGAAGTTTAGCGGCCTCTTGGGCAGCTTCCCACGCTTCAAGGTCTTCACCTTCAAGCGTTTCACGGTCGCTGCGAAGGTCTCCGGCAGATGGTTGACTCATGCGATCACCCAAACAAAAGTGCCAACCCACTGGCGACGGCAGAACTGATGGGTTCTACCACCATGATGTGCCGTGTTTCAACGAATTCTCCGGTTAATGAGCCGACGAGAGACAGGTCCGTCACCATGCCGTTAATTCCGATTGAGGATGCCGTTGGGACAATACCAGTAAATTGTGCATCGAGTAAAACTGCTCGTCCGTCGAGGCGTAAATCACCAAGCATGGGGAGGTAATAACCGGGTTCAACAAAGGCTTGAGCACTGGCCACAAGACGCCCCTCATTGATGTCGTCGATGATAATCACTGGGAATTCCCCCGGCCCAGTGTAGATGTGAATGGTTGCACCCTTGAGGTTTTCACCAACGACTTCAACACGCTCAATGGTAACTCCAGGGGCTGCCGGAAGGTCTGTCTGCTTGATGTACACCCGTTTTACGCCGCTATCGGAGGAAACGATTCTCATGCCGTAATCATCGGTTTGCTCGAGCACAAAGCGCTTAGGAAGGTCTTCTGCAATCATCAACACGTCGCCCTTTGCATCAATTGACCTTCCCGTTGCCTCCAGATAGAGATCCATATCGTCGGTATTGGACGAATAGTCAAGCGTTCTCATCCCTTGGAAGGCTGTTTGTTGGCGAATGTCAAACCGACCATCGGGTGCTGTTGAAAGGTTCATCACACCGGGTAAATCTTGCATGAAAGCAGTCGATGGCCACCAAAATCCATCCACATAACGAAGTTGCTTAAGCATCAATGAATCTGCGGAATGGTCGTTGATACGGTAAACCTCGGGCACGAAGAGGTCAAGTTCCAAAACGTCACCAATGGTTGCAGACACGTCCGTTGATTGAGGAATGCCCATGACCAATGCCTCAACCCTTGTGAGGGCTTGATGGTCGATTAAGAGGGCATAAGCCGACTTTAACCGAACTCCAGCATCATAACGCATGTCCATTGACACACGCGGCACGGTGAGGTTTTCCTGCGTTGAAAACAAAACATTGACCTCTACATTGTTGGGTTGGGTCGTATCCAAACCGTCAATCAACAATTCAAGATCCTGGCCCTCAAGCCCTCGTGCGACGATGGATATTTGTTCGCGTTCAGGCTGCCATTGAGACATCTTCAGGTCGATCTCATAAGTTGGAACATCACCGATCATACGGAAATCATAGAGAATCTCAATCTTTCCAGCAGGCAAGGAAGGCAGCCACGCTTTGATGTGCCAAGACCGTCGATCGGTCAGCGTGATGCCTTCTTCCTCAAGGAGCGTGAGGTTGACTCCGATTAATTCATCGTCGTAAATCCTGCCGTCCTCAAGAGCGTCAATGAGTTCTTCTGCAGCGGTAATGTTGGCTGCATTAGCAATGGAAAGAGCTTGGTTTCGTTCAGTTTGTGAGATCTTACCGTCTTCAAGAATTGCGGTCATGGTGACTCGGCTTGATTCTACAAAGGTCGGCATTCGAGAGAGATTGAACGTAGGAAGCGTCTGTTCAATGGATTCAACACCAATTCCATGCGACCATTCTGGTTCAACAAGCAAGTTGCTTCCTTTCTTCATGTCCACGGTCATGTTGAAGGCTTCTCCAGTGAAGAGGTCAAGGCCAAGGCTCATGTTTTCGTTTTCTCCGATCACACCACCAACGTCAACCGTGAGTGCGTGCACGAAATCGTTGACGACCGTCCCAAAGTCTACCAAATCGCCCAAGAAGAACGACAAGGCTTCAATGCCCTCGTCTTCCCCAAAGGTCGGCAGCTCAAGGCCGTCAGAATCAACATCGCTCGGCAATGTGAGGGAGATGTTAGCAGGGAGAGGAGCAAAGTACACTTTGCCGTTGAGTCCGAGGAACGGGTCCTCGTAATTTGTATCGTCTTCAACCGACACGCCAAACGGAGAGGATTGAGAACGAACCAGTTCAACTACAGAATTCCCTTCCGGGCCAGACGACCCCGGTATAAGCGGGCTCAAGCGTTGAATTGAGGTCACATCAGAAATTTGAGTGCTCAAACTTGCTTCTGCCGTATCTTCATTCACCCAGAAACGCATGTGGTCGCCGTCCATGGTCAGGGGGACCGTGGCGTTTGTCATCTGAATCTGAATGCTTTCCATTGGAACATCAGCGACATAACCCACCGTGTCTCCAAGAATCAATGAGAAGGTCGCAGGCAAACCGTCCAGGCGAATCGCATTGCGTTGGCTTCCAGATTCGCCGCCGTAGGTAATGGTCCCAATGGGCTCACTTGCGCTGTACTGGAGTGCCTCTGCTTCTTGCAAAATATTGAACATACCGGGGCGGTTTGAAACAGTGGCCGATTGTTTGACGGCATCGTCCAAGTTCCCGTCGTCGTGTCGAATGTGCCCGATGAGGAGGGAGCCTGCCGCTTCGCCATCCAGTTCCATGTTGCGTATTTCATTCACGGGGTCAAACGAATGCCGGACATGGGAGATGCCTCCGATTCGCATGCTCATGGCTACAGGAACCAGCGGGTCTTGGGGTCCTAAGCGACCGTTTACCACCTCGATATTGGTATCTTCAGAGAGCAAGATGTGGTCCATTTCAGGCAACCAAGGCTGAGGGCTGCTGGCCAATGCAAAGGCCATTTCGCCGAGGTAGGTCGCTTCTCTTTGGGACGTGGGTAAACTTTTCTTCACCTGGTTGAAACACTGAATGTCAACTTCTCCACCGGTTGAACCCGCAGTCCCAACAACCGCATTGGGCAATCCATTGAGAATCGTACCGATGTCCAATACAACCTCAATCACCGTCAGGAGAGCATTGTCAAACAATTGCGCTATTGAGTTTAAATTCGGGTTATCAAAATTGATCCGACTGGTCCCACTCGAGGGGATGAGGAAGCTCCCTTGAATGACAATAACTCGAGGCACATCTTCTACTCGGACAAGCATTGACGAACTGTCGTCTTCGTAGCCACCTCGTTTGAACGTGGAAATGAAGTCCAGAGAGGAAATCGAGCCCGTTCCAGCAATCAGCAACAAGGTATTGGGGGGTGCCGCCGGATTGACAGGCAAGGTGGGGTCGTTGATGTTGTTGGTTTGGTCTCCAGTGAAATTCTTGATGGCGATAATAAAAGACAGGCGTTCGGGGATTTCGCCCGGCAGGTTTGCTGAACCTGGTGCTTCTCCAATCATCGTGAAGATGGCATTGATTTCGTCCTCGTGCAACGAATCCGAAGGAAGGCCGCGAATCCATATGCGTGAATCCGTGATGTTCCCGAATGGACTGTCCCCTTCCGGGACGTTTGAACGGTCCTCAAAGTAGTGAAGGTACACGTCGATATCAACATCGGAGTACAATTCAACGGTATCAAAGGAGTTTTGTCCGTAGTTGTCGTTGCGTAGCGTCAAATCAACTTCGGCCGGTAGAATCGATGAACCCTTGTCGGGATGGAATCCTACGTCAAGGTAAGCCACTTCAAGAATGGGCACCGTACCATCGCTTCTTGCTTCACCAAAGTGAACGTAACCAATACCGATTCCAATGCTGCATTTGTGGGCTCGACTTTCCGCTTCACCGTCCGTAGCAGGGTCGTAATTGAACGTTTGACTGCAGTCTGTCTGCTTCTGACCTCCGTCGGCATTTGGATTTGCTAACCGTACGGCGTAAGGGGCAGAGACACTGGTGAGCGTGAGGTCGCTCGAGTTGACTTGACCCAGGAGAAGGTCGAGGCCCAACTGACCAACCGATGCGTACAAGGCGTTGAGATTGAACGTCATCTTTTGGATGCCAACCCCGAGTGTTACGTCGTGTGGAGGTTGAGTAAATCTTGTATCGATGACAATGGCGTAAGATTCTGAATTGGACAAGGTAATATCAAAGGCGAGTCCCTTCATCAACGACACTTCAAGATGCTCAAGTTCATCCCAAAGAGGGTCGTTTTCGTTGAGGGCTTCAACGTTCCATTGGAAGGTCGGGCGAAGCCAGATTTCTTCGATGACCGGTATGATCCCATCGCTGAATTCCACGCCCCATCCTTCGTTGAGGGTGGTAAGGCCCTCGATGGTTAACGCAACGGAAAGGTCGTCAGTGCCATCCCCATCAATGTCAACGAAATTCTTGAACAGGACAAGATCGGTTCCAACAATAAGTTCTCCAGTGAAGGTCCCCGAATCCCAGGCCTCGTAAGAAGGCCCGTTGTTTCGAGATGTGAAATTGACGTAAATTGCATACGTGTTGATGCCAACGCCGAGGAGGTTGTCAATCCCGAGATTTTCAACCGAAAACAGCGTCTGCCAGAGATTGTAAGGCCAATCGTCCGGGCTCGTGGCCAGGTCGGTCAAGAAATTGTAGGGGCGTGGATGATCTTCGACCAGAGGTGAAGTATCCCGAAGTTCAACTTGGTTGAGGTACCCCTCTGCGTCAGCAAGAGCGTCTCCTGCCTGAACTGGCCGCTTGGAAGCGTCGAGAATAGCGAAGGAATTCTGCGCCCCGTTAATGGCCACCAGTTCTTCATTCGCATCAGAACGGCTTGCAAGCGTTTCTGCTAGCGCATCAAGAACCCCGAAGTCATCGCGGTCCACGCTAGAATCTGCGGAAACAGGTTGCATCATGGAAAGCATCATGATGATCACAAGGAGCAATGCTGCCTTTCTTGGGTCACCCGATTGAGGAAGGCCAGCACGAATAACACGCGTAACCTTCTCATCCATGGGTGCAGGTCGGGGGTCATCCTTTGAGAAGGATTCGCCGGTTTGCTCATACAAAGTGGTGTTCTTCATTGCACATCAAGAGGAGGTTTGGGTGATGGTTTGGTCAACACCGCAACCGGGGCAACCAACAACCGCAAGTTCAACGCCCACCGGCATATCGATTTCAAACACTGCATTGCATGCTGAACAGGTGTGACGGATGTTGACAGGCGCATCCGGCTGTTCCACTTCTTTCGGAGCGGGTTGAGGCTCGATGGCCGTGGCCGGCATCTGGATTTCCGAACGGGTCATCACAGGTTCAGCAGCAGGCGCTTCCGGTTCATGAATGGCGGCTGCTTTCTCCACTGGAACAGGAACGGGTTGAGTTACGGGCTCGGGTTCGTCGTCCATAAATGCTGCAAGTGCATCAACTGTGACTGCCGAAGTCGGGGTTGCAGTCTGCTCCATATCAAAGAGCGATGCTGCTTCTCGAGCCGCTTGACTGCTTCCTTGTGAGATCACTTCGGTTTGATATTGTGGAGGAGGAGCAAACGAAAGGTTCGGGTCAGCAGTACTAGCGGCGGTGCCGTAAATCGCTTCCATCTCTGCGGCCTTTGCATCGGCTACCAAATCGTCCTTGGATTTGATTTCTCCTTGGTCCAATCCAGCGATTTCTATGGCCTTCGCAAATAAGGGAAGTTTACGACGCTGAGCTACCATCCCAATTTGGCCATGCGCCTCGTCTTCATTGAGGCCTCGACCGGTCAACATATCGACGGCAAGACGACGTTGCCAGGAACGGAACCCAAGAACGGAAACAGCTCCGGCTATACAGAGCAGAATCAGTACCATCATGACAGGCCCAGCAAAGCCTGCGCTGGATGATGGAGGGTCCACTTCTACTTTGAATGCAAACGAAGCCGTGTTGTTTGACGCATCAAATACCGTAATGACGATGTCTTGGACTCCTTCATCGTCGAAATTAATGTTGGGTTGAAGTCCCATCAGGTCTGCATCGTCTCGAGTATCTCCGTTACCGTCCGAATCCTTTAACGGATTCAAATCCCAGTGCACTCGCAAGGCAGTGTCCCTATCGTATGCATCACTGACTTCAATTTTGAAGGTGTAACTGTCACCTGCGGAAACTTTGGCTGGGAAGTCGGCCAAGAGCGATGTGTTGAATGTAGGGATGGTCGGATCGACGGAACGAATTGTAGCCGATGTGGTCGCAGTATTCCCTGCGGCGTCCGACACGACGAGCGCGAGTTCGTAAACTCCAATCTCATCCCAGAGCAATGGAAGGGTTGTTGCGTTTCCAAAGGGTACTCCATTAAGCGTCCAATCGCATGCTGCTACTGCATCGTCGTCGGTACTGGAAAGGCAGTTCATCGAAATGCCAGCACCTCTGTCGACCTTCCAACCTCCAGAAATCGGTGTGCCGTTTGATGCAATACGAGCGGTTGGTTCTTCGGTATCAACAACGGTAACTGAGTGGTCAGAGAAGGCTTGCTCTCCGGTTGGAGAAGTGGACGTTACGGTGACCGTTTTGACACCGGGCGTGCCCCAAGAGGGAGATGCTGTGAACCCTGAGCCGTCAGCATCGTTTTTGAAATCCCCGTCGTTATCTTCGTCCACCGTATCATCAAAATCCCACTGCAACGAAGCGATTTGTCCCAGACGGTTTGCTGTTGTTGAACCGTCAAGTAGAATGGATTCCCCTATGGATACCGTTGAATCGCTTGCGTCCGTAACGACCGGAGTCAACGGAGGTGCCAGTTCAATTCGTACCGACATGCGCAGGTCATCTGTGCCATTGCCTCCACCAAGAGGGACGTCTGTATTGTCAACAACCAAAAGCAATTCTTCGCCGTCAAGATCATTGGGGACCATCCAGGTCACTGATTTTGGAACATCAACGCTCTGAAGGGCACCGCCGTCGATGTACTGGACACCTACTGCCCCTAATTCGTAGCGTTGATGCATCAGGCGTGTTTGCAAGTATACGTCTCCAATAAAGTCCAAGTCCCACGCTGAAACCACAACGGTTGTTCCCGCATCCAGGCGCAAATCATCACCCGATAAGAGGATGGAAAAATCGTTTTCACCTACGGCGACCAAGTCGTGGTAGGGCGTCCAATAGGCCTGTTCAAGAGAAGCAACCGAGGCCGATACTTTGCTGCGTACGCCGCCCTGGTCACCGGCACTTGCATCACCATCATGAGCGAGATTGTCCAGAACCATGTACCAGTTTTTCGATTGGATGGAAGGAGGGACAGCCCAATGGAACTCATACCCGCCCAAAGCAAATTCTGTGGATGCTGGTTGTTCCATTGTCGAGCGGTAGGATTGTCCCAATTCATAGGGCTGAATGGTGTTCTCATTGAAGAACAGAACATCCAGTGCATCGTCAAGGATAACGAGTTCGATTTCAAAGACATCTCCGGGGGTAAGAGCGCCCAAGTCCACGATAATACAGACGCCTGGGTCAATGTCTACCGTAGAGGCAAGGTTAGCAATGCTTTGTGTCAAACAGCCAGGACTGTCTCGTCCTTCAGTTGCAGATGTTGCCATTGGAACGCAGGCCGCTGATAGCAAAAGAAGGACCAAAACGAACGAGCGCATGAAACGAGGATGAGCGTTTTCCTCTTCAACGATTTGGTGACATGTTTCGCTTTGACCAGCCTTCTTGGGTGAACGTGAGGTGACTGACTGAGCCGTCCTCACCAATACGGAGCCGGTCACCATCGTTGAGGCAGACGACATGAAGCGATGCATCTCCAATATCGATTTCATTTGATACCGTTTCAATATCTTTGATTCTGCTGCTGTAGTGGGTAAGGGCGAGGTGGTTGACCTTCATCTTTTGAGCAGTTCGTACGGCCCCGGAAACGGTCGAATGGAGGTGTTCATCCGCTTTGTCGCTTTGAGCCTCAAGGAAGGTTGCTTCGTGAACGAGCAAGGTTGGTGTTGCCGTAGTGAGGAGTCCCGGAGCTCCCTCGGCAGTATCACCGGATAGAATAACGCTCAAGCCCGAGCCAGATTGGCCTCGAAATGAACTGGCATTGAGGCGATCCCCATTCTCAAGTGTGATGTCATCCCCACGAGCAAGACTCATTCGTTGCTGTTCAGTAAGGCGAAGTTCTGCCGCGCGGAGGCGGTCAAATTTCCCCCGCTTGCCAACTTGTTTGATGGCCCATGCGCATGAGGGGACGGAGTGGCGTGTTTGCAACGCCTCGATTTTGCACGAAGACCATCCGATGGGTTGAGGCATGCTTTCCAAAGCTACGGCTTTGCCTGTTAGCGCATCGAGTTCGACCCAACGGTGCTCCGCCATGTCGCCAAGAACCCAACGGGTTGGGAACGAGAGCCCCGAGTCATTAGCACCCAGAGAATGCCAACTGCGCCATTGGCGTGCAAGTTCGGATGGCGGTGTGTCGGCCGGCAATTCGGAGCCACTGAGCAGAGCATCAAGTACCGGTTTGGAGCTCGGGCCGAGAATCAACAGAGGCGCTTCCCTGTGGTCAAGGCTCATGGTTTGCATCCAGGGAAGTGCACCCCAGGTATGGTCAAGGTGGCCGTGGGTAAAGAGCAATACGTCAACGTTTCCGGGTTTGAGCGTCGTTCCTTTTTCATGTTGTTTTAGCATCTTACGCTGATGAGAAAAACGACTTTGAAACCCTTCACCGCAATCGATAACGGCAATGCCGTCAGGGCATTTAACTGCACTTCCACTGACGTCCCGACGGTTGGTTGGGCGTGCCGAAGCAGTACCAAGAACGTGAACGTCAATACCCATCTTAACACCTCAAGAATTCATCGGTATTGGAGTCGGTGGAAACCAACGTAGCAACACCACTTCATCGATTGCACGGACCCATCGCCAAGGAACCGCAACGTGCAACTTTCCTTCCACCAAATCCTCAGGCGTATCACAAACAAAGAGATGCGTACAATGGAGGGTATTGGTGTCGATGACTGCGTCGTAAACGGTACCGAGTTTCCTTCCAGTAGGCAAGTAGACTTCAAGGCCGGCCCAACGGGACATGACCTCTTCTCCTTGCACCATGGTCATCCACTACCGGCTAGGGTCAATAAAGCAACGGCTCAAGATGGTTACAATTAACCAAACATCAGCACTGCTGAATGCTTCACTTACCGCGGTTGAGGTTTGCTTTGAGCGAAGGACGCAACTTCTCTGCACCCTTACCCTTCTTGTGCAATCCACGTCCTCGCTTACCGGCAGAAGTCTTACCTCGGTATGCACGTCCACGGTGGGCGGTCTTGCCGTTTGCACGGGAGAACACACCGAGTTGCTTGTCGTTAACGATAGCAGGGTGGTGTGTGTCGATCATGATCACTTCGAAGAACTTGTGCTTTCCGTCTTGGCCAACCCAGTACGAGTTGAGGACTTCCAGGTTAGGGAAGTGACGTGCAACACGCTCTTCTGCGATACGCTGCGTGTTCTTGGCCATGGTAATCTTGGAAATACCGGCCTTGGATGGCTTGCGCTTCATGTGAATCTTACCCTTACGAAGTCCACCTCGGCGGACACGGGTGCGGATGAGGACAACGCCTTGCTTTGCTTTGTAGCCCATTCGGCGGGCGGCGTCAAGGCGAGTTGGGCGTTCGATGCGGCAATTGACCGGCTCGCGGCGCCATTGGGCCATGCGAGTCTGCCGGTACATGTGGGGCAGTGCATCCTTTGGACGCTTCCAAGTTGAACGAACATGTTGGTACAAACCTTGAGTCATCATAACCACCTACGCTTCTCAGCATCCTGCGGACAAAACTCCCCTTTATGAGTCTGCCCACGCGATGAAGAGAACTATGCCTTCCAAACGGGTAGGCCTTCGGCTTGGATTCCACGCCATCCGCCCCACAGCGATGATACATTCGTCCATCCCATGTCCTGCAACGACTTCGCCGCTAATGCGCTCCGGTATCCCCCACCGCAATACAAGACTACACGAGCATCATCGGGGATGTCCTGTTTCTCAATATCCCGCTCAAGCACACCTTTTCCAATGTGAACCGCCCCCTCCAAGTGGCCAGCTTCGAATTCATAACGTTCCCGAACATCAACGACCAGAAGCGGCTGACCATCGGACAGCATGTGCTTCAATTCTTCAGTATTGCATTCAGGAATTGATTCTCTTGCCGCTTCCACGATGGCTAAGAAGCGAGGGGCATGTTGTTTCGCCATGTCCTCCCCAGAAGGGTTAGCCTCTTGAGCATCCCGCTCCAGCCCAAGACATGGCTGGCCAAATCACCGGATTGACCGCGGTCATGGACGCCTTGAACAGTGGAGTCGCCATCGACAGGGTCCTGGTTGACCGTGAACACGACACTACGGAACTGCGGGCCCTGTGTGAAACCTTGGACGTGCCGCTTGATGAAGGTTCAACCAACGACCTCTGGAGAATGTCGGCAGATGGAGGCCAAATCGCCCTCGCATTGACGGGCCGACCCCAGCACAACACACTGGAAGAAGTCATGAGTGCCGGTGGGTGTGTTTGGCTCTTTGACGGCGTTGAGTATTCAACAAACCTGGGATTCACCATCAGAACCGCTGAAGTTTCTGGAGCAGATGCTGTGCTGCTTAACGTCGTTAAAACGCATGAGGAACGCCGCACCATCCGCCGCGCAAGCATGCGAGCCGACCGATTTATCCCTGTCATTTACACCACGACCGAAGAACTGCTCGTCAGCGCAAAAGAGAACGGTTTTCGGATCGTTGCTGCTGAAGACATCGGCACGCACGGACCGTGGGACGAGGACTTGACTGGAAACGTGCTGCTGGTTGTGGGCGCAGAACGGCATGGCGTGAGTCAAGAGGTCTTGGACGCAAGTGATGCTGTGGTCAAACTGCCCATGGCCGGTTTCGTTCCATCTTACAACCTTCAAGTTGCAGTCAGTGTTTTGGCGGTTGAAGCCCTCCATCAGCGACAAATTCGGGAAAACTGAATTAAAGCAAGGGTGCTTCGGTGAGTCATGGGATTCTTCGCAACCATCGGACGCGGCTGGCAAATGAGCAAATTGAGCATGAGTGTGGTCAAAAAAGACCCCGAACTCATGGTCTACATGATCATCTCCGGTGTGCTGAGCATGGCCGCATTTGTTGCTATAGCCATTCCACAAATCATGGAAATGTCTTGGGCCCTCGACGCAGAAGGTGCCGCTACCCCGGCTTATCTTGGATTCACCTTTGTCGGCTACATGCTCGTCAGCATCATCGTCGTGTTTTGGAATTGTGCTATTGTCGCCAATGCCAACATTCGTCTTTCAGGCGGAGACCCTTCGTTTTCCGATGGATTCAGAGCTGCTTTGAGCCGCCTACCCATCATCATTCTATGGGGTATTATCGCCGGAACCGTTGGACTTCTGCTCAAGATGCTCGAAGGAGCCGCTCGCAGCAGTGATAATGATGCTATGAAAGTCCTTGCAACCATTGTCCACCTCATCGGCGGACTCGCATGGTTTGTGATGACCTTCTTCATGCTCCCGTACATGATCATCGAAGGCAAGAGCGTTGGAGAGAGCCTGAGTTCAAGCAAGGATATGTTCTTCAAGACATGGGGAGAGCAAATCACCTCTGGACTTGGAATCGCCTTGATCGCTTTCTTGATAGGAATCCCAATCGTCATCATCACCCTTGCATTGACGGTTGCAATAGGCCCCATTGGCCTAATTTTTGGAGCCATCTGTATCGCTCTGTTGGTCGCCGCAGTCAATGCAGCAGAACAGGTTGCAGTCGTCGCCCTTTACCACTTCGGAACGACTGGCCAAATGCCTCAACTCTACCAAGATGCAGGCATGATGACCTACACCTTTGGAAACGCTGCTANCGTTTGAGTTGAACACTCAACGGTCGAACCCTTCGTCCCGACGAAGTTGAAGTTGGCGTTGACATTCAAGGCGCACGCCCCTGTATTGAGACTCCATTCCTTTGAGGAGTACAGCTCTTGTCCGAGGATGACGCTTGAAGGATGCAATCCAGACATAGGCCCTTCGGGATACAAAGCGCAATTCATGGTTGGTTTGACTCTCGATAAGGCAAAACGCTTTGTCGGTCCCTACATTTGCTAGATGGGGCATCAACGATGTTCTTACGCTTCCTGACGATGAGTTAAACAGGTATTCCCATAGCCTAAAGTGGTCGAACGAAGGGTTCAGGATCGTGGCATTCAGCACCCCACGGTTCAGCCTGCTTCGGCCGAGTTGAAGTTGCTCAAATGCAAACGCCTCAAACCATGGGCCATAGGTTTGCACCTCCATGAGAAACGATGGGAGTTGATGGGACCCAAGTTGGTTGAGAACGGTTTGCACCCGTTCATCCATGTTGCGGTAATTTGACAACCAAGCAAGCAACCTGGATTTGAATTCAAGTTGGTCCGATCCTTCGTATATCTGCTGACAACGGTCCAACAAGCGTTCCCGTGAATCGGGATACTCCATCAAGCGGAAAATTATTTCCCAAAAGGACGGTTCACCGTCTGGCTGAAGCAAGGGTAACCATGTATCCCACGCCTCTTTTTCATCAGCGGGTTGGAATTGTTGGACCGCAAAAATAACGATTTCATCGCTCGGATGAACCATGAACCTTGGAAGGTGTTTGTTGTTGCCGTCTTGGTCGAGAAAGAGCAGCGACTCCAAGGCCCAGAGAACGTCCCTGTTGGTTGCGACAGATGCCGAGAGGATGCGCTCTGCGTGGAACTGTGTGCATTTCGGATGGTGATGCCTGTCCAAAAGGTCACGGCAATGCATCCACCGTTGGTCGTCCATATGCGTGAAGAATTCAATCGCTGCTTCGTCGTTGGTAACCTCCTCTTGAAACAAATTTTGGAGGCGAGCACGTTCGGGGTTGTGGCCCATTGCATCGAACCTTCCCCCGGGGAAGGCTTTGGGATAGAGGGCTTTTCCAAGGGTCCGAGGAAGTTTGTTTAGAGGTGGGTGTTCAACACAAAACAATTGCAAAAGAGAAGCGACTAAATCCGTGTGGAGGAGGGTGGACCTCTCTCGCTCTTTGATTCCAGAAGAAGGGACGACGCACACGGATTTGCCGTTGACCATCACCGGGAGATGATGACGTGAAAAGCCGGTTTGACCGTCTCCGAAGTCCTGCTTCGCAGCTAGAACAGGAAAAATCGTCACCAGTTCGCCATTGACCTGCCGTTCTACAGCAAGATGTTTTGAAACCTTCCTGTGTTCCCAAAATGGACTTGTTTCGGTAATGGTGTTGCACCATTCAAGCGCTCGCTCGACCGCGCTTACGCGCTCTTTTGGCACACTGTGGGGAACGTGAACAGAACCGAACGGTGTAATCAGACCCATGCTCGCATAACCGTACAACCGCATATAAAGAAACGAAAAGATGAATTCAATACCGTTCCGGATGAACCTGGGTCCGCTTCGGTACGAACAACCAAGAATGAGGTCAGTGCGATGTGCAACACCCCATCTTGTTTTAGGGGAGGGGGCGGACCGAACGCTGTTCTGGATGGACATGCTTGCCTTGCACTACCGTCCAATTGGAGAATAAAACGATGGAAAAATTCGAATCACTCGGCCTTTCAAAGGACTTGCTACGAGCCGTGGAAAAGCAAGGATATACGATCCCGACACCGGTCCAAGAGCAAGCCATACCCCCCTTACTCGATGGAAAAGACGTGCTTGGTGTTGCTCAAACAGGAACCGGAAAAACCGCAGCCTTCGCCCTACCGGTCTTGCAGGTGATGAGTCGTTCACGGCCGCAGGGGAAGCGGTACATTCGCGCCCTGGTCCTTTCCCCTACTCGAGAACTTGCAGCGCAAATTGATGAGCGCTTCTCTGCATACAGTGAGCATTTGGACATCCGCCACAAGGTCATTTTCGGTGGTGTAAAGCAAAATCCACAAGTACGCGCCCTACAGAAAGGACTGGACATCTTGGTGGCAACACCGGGCCGCTTGCTGGACCTCATCGGGCAGGGATTCATCGACCTTGGACGCGTTGAATTCTTCGTTCTTGACGAAGCCGACCAAATGCTCGATATGGGATTCATTCGCGACATTCGCAAGGTGCTCAAGTTGCTCCCAAAACGACGGCAAAATCTGTTGTTCAGTGCAACCATGCCCAAATCCATCGCCGACCTTGCATCTTCCTTCCTCAACAAGGCCGTGATGGTTGATGTCAGTCCAGAAGAGATTACCGTTGAGCGGATTGCTCAGAAGATCATGTTTGTTCGAAAAGCAGACAAACGCCGACTCATCGCTGATATCATCAAGGAGGAGGAGGTTGCTCGAGGCATTGTCTTCACACGAACCAAGCACGGTGCGAATCGTTTGGTCAAGCAACTTGACCAGGACGGCATCAATGCTGCAGCAATCCACGGAAACAAGAGCCAAGGGGCACGAACAAAAGCTCTTGCAAACTTCAAGAGCGGTACAACTTCGATCTTGGTAGCCACGGATATCGCAAGCAGAGGCATCGACGTGGATGGAATCACCCACGTATTCAACTACGATTTACCCAACGAGCCAGAGAGTTATGTTCACCGAATTGGAAGGACTGCCCGGGCTGGGAAATCAGGAATCGCATACGGCTTTTGTGATGAATCCGAATCCGGGTATTTGGTCGGCATTGAACGACTGATTGGATTTGAAGTTCCCCGAGATGAGGAGCATCGTTACCACTACCCTGCAGCGATTCCAAAACCCGGTCAAAAGCCGGGGAAAATCAAGGACGGGAAGTCTTCAGGGGGCCGCTCAAACAATTCACGAAACCGGAGAAAGCCCAACAACTCTGGCGGAGGAGGACAGAACTCCAGACCCAACCGTGGCGGTGGAGGCAATCAAGGCTCAAACCGTTCACGAGGGCAAGGCAACCGTGGCGGTGGAGGCAATCAAGGCTCAAACCGTTCACGAGGGCAAGGCAACCGCGGCGGTGGGGGCAATCAAGGCTCAAACCGTTCACGAGGACAAGGCAACCGTGGCAGCGGCGGCAACCAAGGCTCTGGTCGTTCAAGAGACCGCTGATTAACGCTCACTTCAAGTGCTTAAGGCGATGAGGATTCAAGCGTCATTGGCTCTTCGGTAAGTTGTCCTGCAATCAACAATGAAAGTGCGATCATGCCTGTTTGGGCGACCAAGCGTAGCACGTGCCAGAAATCGGCGTAAGTGTTGCCCCCAATGGCGATGTTGTTGACCCACATGTTGAGGTTGGCCCAGTAGACGGCAACGAGAAACGCTGCGCTCCACAGCCCGGCTTGACGTCGAGTTTGAGGGATGATGAGTCCAATGCCAAGAGCGATTTCAATGACGCCGGTCAGGTAGACCCAAAAGGCTGCGTCGCCAAGAATTGTGGGGACGATGGGCTCAAACCAAACCGTATTGGTGAAGTGCTGAACGCCGACATTGACGTACATTCCACCAAATACAACGGTGAGAATCAGCATCATTCCTCTCATTGCATCCATAAGACTCAACACTCCTCCCATGCAGCCCATCTATAAGAACGCTGATTTTGATAGTTCTAAAACGGGCAACTACTCACCCATGTNCNTCATTTCATNCTTGCGAGTGCCGTCAACTTCGTCATCGGGATTGATGAACACTTCTACGCCATAGTACTCCGCCAACGGCCCGGTTGCATCAACTGCAACTTCCGGAGAAAGCAACGAAAAGAGGGCGTACAACCCTTCTGTGGTCCAGAGGTGAACTCCCGGGTCGAGAAAATCGGAATATTTCGCCTGCGCCTCAGGATGATACCGTGTGCTCTCAAAGTCGTGGTTTCTCACAACAATCGCCTGTACCTTCTCGTGCTTGAACGTCCTCACCTTACCAACAGCTATGGGTTTAGGCATGGAAGAAACGCTACCTGCGGCTGCATCAAACACCAGCGTTCGAAATCCGTTGAATTTTTCAGAAGCAAGAACAATCATCCACGGTGCAACCGCCATGAAACCAAACATCGTCAACCAACCGCCTTCGGCGTTGAAAACATCTTCCATCAACCTGCCTTCAATCACTGCTATGATGAATCCAAACAAAGAAAGAACACCGAGCATGCTGACGAATATGTAGACCATTCCACCGAACATTTGGCCTGCGCGTGCTGAAACTGTTGTTGAAGGCTTCATGCTCAAAATGGTTGCAATAAGAGTCCCCGCTCCCATGAGAGAGGACACAGCAAGAAACGCTCAACCTC